>OLQM01002328.1_pt1 | contig 18897 bp, 17 predicted proteins | sample 1673161 | NCBI WGS metagenome assembly OLQM01 (sample SAMEA3136761, study PRJEB25190) | human gut metagenome | reverse complement strand
CCGCGTAGCCGGGGGTGAGGGCAGAGGGGGTGTTGGGCACCTCCTTCAGGGATTTGCTCAGTGCCAGATGCACGCAGGAAAAGCCCTTCTGGCGTACCAGCGGCAGCACCTGTTCAATGGGCAGCTTTTCTGCATCGTGCAGACGTAGACCGAATTGGATCATGCTTGGTTCCTCCTTTAATATGGGTGCGTTTTTACCATTATACACCAAAATTGTTCGCGGGGGAACACCTTAAACGCCTTTTAGCGCTGCTGATCGTTGCCCCGGGCAGTACCTGACAACGCGAGTGACGCAGAAGTGTGTTAAAAAGTGTGATATAAAGAAGATAAAATACGGATTTGTTAGCTTGTTTGTTGGATTATGACATAATTTCAGGCATTTCACAACACATATAAAAGCAAAAATCCCACGATACACGCCGCTATTCTAACGGTATATCGCAGGATTTTTCTTGGAGCTGGTGACAGGAGTTGAACCTGCAACCCACTGATTACAAATCAGTTGCGCTGCCATTGCGCCACACTAGCATCGGTTACCTAGATAGTATACCACCAGCGGGCGGGTTTGGCAAGGCTTGATTTCTGATTCTACGGTTATTCCACGGTCACGCTCTTGGCGAGATTGCGGGGCTTATCCACATCACAGCCGCGCAGAACAGCCATATAGTAGGCAAACAGCTGCAGTGGAACGATGAGCTGCAGGGGCATCAGCAGGTCATCGTAGTCATCCAGACGCACCACATAGTCGGCCACGCCATCGGGCACCACAGCATCCCGGGTGGTGAAGAGCAGGACTTTTGCGCCGCGGCTCTTGGTCTCCTTGGCGTTGGAGATGGTCTTTTCGTAGACCTGCTTCTGGGTGGCAAGGGCGATCACCGGCACGCCGTCTGTTACCAGACTGATGGTGCCATGCTTGAGTTCCCCCGCCGCATAAGCATCCGAGTGGACATAGCTGATCTCCTTCAGCTTCAGGCTGCCCTCCAGCGAGAGCGAATAGTCGAACCCGCGGCCGATGAAGAAGCAGCTCTGGGTATTGACGAAACGGCTGGCCAGATACTTGATCTGCTCACAATCGGCCAGGCGGGGCTTGATGACCTCCCCAGCCCGGAGCAGCTCTGCCGTCAGGCGGCGGATCTCGGCATCGGTCTGCATTCCCCGGGCGTAAGCCAGCCGCAGGGCGAACAGGTAGAGCACGCACATCTGCACCATGTAGGCCTTGGTGGAGGCCACGGCGATCTCAGGGCCGGCATAGGTGTACATGACATAATCCGCCGCGCGGGCAATGCTGCTGCCCACCACGTTCACAATGGCCAGCACCGGCACACCCCGGCTCTTGGCCAGCTTGAGGGCTGCCAGCGTATCGCTGGTCTCGCCCGACTGGCTGATGATGATGACCAGATCCTCCGGCCGCAGGATGGGGTTCCGGTAGCGGAACTCGCTGGCGATCTCCACCTGTGCAGGCACCCGGGCCAGCGCCTCGATGGCAGCCTTGCCCACCATGCCCGCGTGCATGGCCGTGCCGCAGCCCACCAGATGCACCGTGCCAATGCGGCGCAGCCGCTCATCCGTCAGCTCAGGAACGCGCAGGTCAGGCAGACCGTTCTCCACACGGGGGCTCACCGTGGCCGTGATGGCCGCAGGCTGTTCGTTGATCTCCTTCAGCATGAAGTGCGGGTAGCCGCCCTTTTCAGCGGCTTCCTGATCCCAGTTGGCGGTCAGAACCTCCCGCTTCACCGGCTCCGCGAACTCATTGTAGAAGCGGATGCCGTCGGCGTTCACCACCGCCATGTCCCCCTCTTCCAGCACGCTGTACCGGCGGGTATATTTCAGCAGCGCCGGGATATCCGACGCAATAAAGTTTTCCTCTTCGCCCCAGCCCACGATGAGCGGGCTCTCCCGCTTGACCGCGAACAGGGTATCCGGGAAATCCCGGAACAGAACAGCCAGCGCATAGCTGCCCCGCACCATGGCCAGAGCGGCGCGCAGGGCTTTGAGGGGCTCGCCCTCATAGCAGCTGTCGATGAGCTTGACCAGGACCTCGGTGTCGGTCTCGCTCTCAAAGGTATAGCCCTTGGCCATGAGCCGCTCCTTCAGCACACCATAGTTCTCGATGATGCCGTTGTGGACGATGCTCACCCGGGGCGTGGAATGCGGGTGGCTGTTCACATCGCTGGGCTCCCCGTGGGTCGCCCACCGGGTGTGGCCGATGCCGCAGCCGCTCCGGGCCAGGGCCTCCACCGCCAGCCGCTTGCGCAGCTCCGCCAGACGGCCCTTGCTCTTGACCACCCGGATGCCGCCCTCCAAAGCCAAGGCCACACCGGCGGAATCATAGCCGCGGTACTCCAGCTTTTCCAGACCATCCAGCAAAACATCCTGTGCATTCCGTTTTCCAACATAACCAACAATGCCACACATACAAAACACCTCCATGCCGACAGCCCGGCGCAAAAAACGCGCACAGCACAGCTGTCAGCCTCCTGTAACAGTTTATGTTCTTGTATGGCTTTCTTTGAGGGGATCTGTTACGGTATCACTGCCGATTTTTGCCCCTCTCTGCGGCTGGTATAGCCCATGGTCAGCCGGAGAAACATCCGCCGAAATTTTCGATGATTCCTCTCCTCGTCACCCTCACGGCTGTCACCCGTGTGGCCCGGCGCTTTGTGTCAGCTGGTGGTAGACATCACTCCTCTCAATTAGAATCCTCTTAGACAAAGCCCTGCTATTAAACCCCACCGTCATCCCTTCGGGATGACACCGCCCCTACTAGGGGCGGCCTTGGCAGAGCAATACAGTTTGTGTATATAGGGAAACTTTACGAAATGCCAAGGGCCCCACTATTAGGGGGGCTGGCGGGCGTAAGCCCGCCTGAGGGGTTTGGCCCATTATCTTTTTCCCAGCATCTTATGCAATTTCGGCCGCCACACCAGCTGATACACCTGCAGCAGGTTGTGGAGTGCCCGGTCATACAGCAGAAAGGCAACGTTGCCCATGGCAAGGGTGGCCAGCGAGACCACCAGCGCGGTGGTCTTCAGTTCCTGCGAAATGCTGCCCGCAGGCACCAGCAGCAGCACCAGCCCGTACATGGCCAGCACGGCACCGTTGCAGAGCAGCAGCTTGCACAGCACCCGCACCAGCGGCAGACGGATGCGCTCAAACCGGGGCTTGACCAGCGGGTAATACCCCAGCAGGAACACAAAGACCAGCGCCACCTCCTTATCCGGCACAAAGAGCAGGCTGAGCAGGCTCACCGCGCCGTAGGCTGTCAGGGCCATGGTCTTGCCGCACTCCACGCAGACCGTGGCGATGAGCAGGCTGGCCACCGCCGGGGCAATGAACATCAGCACCGGCACCACAGCCCCCAGCAGCATCAGGGCCACGCTCAGGGCAGCAGCCATGCCGCAGTAGGCCATAGCCCAGCTCTTGCGGGCCTTCACGGCAGCTCCCAGCGCACGGGCTGGTTCTCCGGGTCCAGCGGTTCCACCGCATGGCGCAGGCCCAGGATCATAATATTGTCGATCAGGCTCTTGTTCAGCTTGACATCCAGCATCCCGTAGGCGCGCACCAGATCGTTTGCCGCAGCCAGCGACTGCCGCCGGGCATTTTCCAGTGCAGCACCGGGGTCCTCGACACCGTTGACCAGATACACATTGTACCGCCCGACCCGCTTGTCACCGGCCACACGGCCCGCCTTATCCAGCAGGTAGAACACCCGCCCGATGCAGCTGCCGATATAGCGCATACTCTTGCGCTGGCTGTTCTCATCGGTGGCAAGCGTGGAGTAGAGCGCGCCGTAGATGTTGCTCATAGGCTCGGCAACCTCGGTGTAGTTCTTGGCGTTCAGGTTCATCTGAACGATCGCCTGCTCCTGTTCAAACAGCCGTTCCAGCGCGGGGTTCTCCTGCACGGCCTTTTCGTAGGCGCGGCGGAGCAGGATGCGGTCGATGGTGCGCTTCACCCGCTGTTTGAAGGGCAGCTCGTCACAGCGGCGGTCCTGCAGCTTATGCCAGCCCAGCAGCACCTCCACCTGCGCGGCCAGCCGGATGCCCTGGGTCTGGCACATCATCGGCCTCCAGCAGAGCGTCCAGGGCAGGCGCACCTTTTTGCAGGTCGCCTCCCGCCCGGCCAGGCTGTCTGACAGCAGTGCGAACAGAACGCCGTTGTGCTGCAGCTGACTGCACGAGTAGAGCCCGTAGGTCGTGTTCAGCTGATACTGCACGCCCCGCAGGTACCATTGGTAGATATTATAATCCCGGATGGTAAGCTCCGGAAGATAAGGCCGCATCCGACCGTCCATGTCTTTTTGTTCTCCTGTTTACTTTTTCTTGAATTCGACGGTACGCTTCCCGTCAAAGCCCTGCTTGGGCATCGGCTTTGCCTTGTGCTCAAACTTGGGGGCCTCGTAGTACATATACAGCTGGCAGGGGATCATACCGTTGTACATCTTGCGGCGCTTGTTGGCGCGCTTGCCGTAGTGGCTCTCAAACTCCATATCGGCAGTGATGGCGTACAGGCCCGCACAGGGATGCTCGGCCATCTGCTGGCCCAGGGTGCGGGCCAGCTTGGCGGCACCCTCGATGGTGTTCATCCGCTCGCCGTACGGGGGATTGGTCAGAACGATGGCTTCGGGCTTTGCCGCAAAGTCAGCAACATCGGCCACCTCAAAATGGCAGCGCTTTTCCACACCGGCCAGCTTTGCGTTGGCATTGGCCAGTGCCACGGCGGCGGGGTCGATATCGTAGCCAAAGGCCTCAAAGCCCACATCTAGCTTGGACTCTGCCAGCGCTTTCTGGCGCTGCTCGGCCCAGAGGGAAGCGGGCACAAAGCTGTAACGCTCGGCGGCAAAGCGGCGCTTAAGGCCGGGGGCAATGTTCATGGCCTTCTGGGCGGCTTCGATCAGCAGGGTGCCGCTGCCGCAGAAGGGATCTTCCACCAGACTGTCGCGGCGGACACGGCCCAAGTCGGCAATGGTCGCGGCCAGCGTCTCACGGATGGGAGCTTCCATGGCGTTGCGGCGGTAGCCGCGCTTATGCAGGCCCTCGCCGGTGGTATCCAGCATGATCTCGCAGACATTCTTGCGCAGCATGAAGCGGATCTTGTACTCCGCGCCGGTCTCGGGCAGAACAGAGGTATGATGCTTGTTCATCAGGCGCTTGACCACAGCCTTTTTGATGATGCTCTGGCAGGCAGGCACGCTGGTGAGCTGGCTGTTCAGGGAAGAGCCGGTCACAGGGAAAGCGGCATCGGCGGGCAGCAGTTCTTCCCAGGGGATGCTGTACACGCCGTCAAACAGCTCATCGAAGGTGGAAGCGGGGTAGGTGTTGAGGAGCAGCATCACGCGCTCCACCGTGCGCAGGTTCAGGTTGGCGGCAGCGATCATCTCCGGCCCGCCCGCAAAGGTCAGGCGGCCATCCCCTACCCGGATGTTCTCGGCCCCGATGCGGGTCAGCTCAAATTTCGCAGTTGCTTCGCAGCCAAAGAAGCAGGGTGCGATCAGTTCAAATTTTGCAGGCATTCTGGTTCCTTTCTTGTCCGTGGGCGTTGCCGCACCACCAAAAAACAGGCCCGCCCCGCTGGGGCAGGCCAGGTTCGTTCTATGGCTCAGCGGCCGCGGCGGGAGCGCGGTGCATAACCGCCGCCGCGGCGGTTGTTAGTCTCGTGGTCGAGGTCGGCCATCTTTTCCTCGCTCTGGCTCTTGAAGCGGCTCATCATATCCTCAAAGCTCAGGTTATCGCTCTTGGCCGGGGCCTTGGGCTGCCACACACGGGGGGCAGCGTCCCGGGCAGGGCCGCGTCCGCCCTCACGAGGGGGCCGTCCGCCGCCGCGGGAATTGCCGAAATGGCCGCCCTCGCGGGGGCCGTTCTGGCGCGGGCCGCCGGGCCGGGGCCCACGGTCACTGCGCGGCTGACGGGGTGCCGGCGGCAGCAGCCGCTTGATGGACAGCGCGATCTTGCCGTCCGGTGCAATGTTGATGACCTGCACCTTCACAGCGTCGCCGTCGTGCAGCACCGTGTTGATATCCTGCACATATTCATTGGACACCTCGGAAATGTGGACCATGCCCGATTTGCCCTCAGGCAGCGCAACAAACGCGCCAAAGGGCTTTACGCCGGTCACACGGCCTTCCAGTACGTTCCCTACCTCAATTGCCAAAACTCAATACTCCTTGCTCTCTTTTTGTGGGGGCACCGGGTCTGTCCGCAGAGCTGCCCGGCGGGGTGTGCCCTCAGTTGCCGGTCACATCCACAAAGATGCGCTCGTTGGGGGCTGCGTAGTTGTAAGAATCCCGGGCGACCCACTCGGTCACATCGTCGGCATCGCCGCTGAGGATGCGCTTCATCTCCTCGTTCTGGGTCTTTTGCTGTTCGATCTGCTCGCTCAGCGTCTGCAATTCCGCACGCCGGGAGCTGATGGACACCTGATTGGAGATGTAGGCCACCAGCATACTCAACAGCAGCAGAATGAAGAAAAGACGAAGAATCGTCCGCACAAACGGGCTGCGTCTGCGCTTTTTCCGGGTGGTATTTGCCATTTTTCAGCGCCTCCTGTGCTCAGCAGGCCCGAAACGCCTGTACTCTTACTTTGATACGTTAGAATTATACAACAACCGCCGTGTGCTTGGCAAGTTCTTTTTCGGTTTTTTTGCGCTTCTTTTTTGCGCGCGGCGCGCTCTGGCCTGCTCCACCCGGTTTTTGCGGGCTGCTGCCAGCGGCTGCAATGCCTGCCGGGCCAGCCGGAGCGGTCCCGCCGCCAGCCAGAACAGCCCCTGTTCCAGAGCCTGCAGGGCAGGCCGCAGAAGCCGTTCGGCCCCAAAAGCACAGAGAAAGGCGCTGCCCGGCATATACCACCGCAGCACGCCCCCGGCGCTCAGGGCGGCGGCATAGCTCTGCAGCCCCAGCAGGACAGCCCCCACAAGGGCCATATCCGGCAGGAACGCCGCCCGCCCCCTGACCGGAAACACCGCGCGCACGCTGCCCAGCACAAGGCCCAGCAGGGCGCAGGCAGCCGCCTCCTGCCCGATGAGCGCGGGCACAAGGGCCGGTGCCATCAGCGGAGCAGCCGGGACAGAAAGCCGCCCGGGGTGCGCGCGGCGGTATACTCCACCGTGTCGATGCGGCCCGTCAGCTTCACTTCCCCGCTGTCGAGGTCAAGGCTGGTCACGTTGAGCTGCGCCCCGGCCAGCTGCAGCACGCCCCGGGCTGTTTCAATGGCGGCGCTCTCCGCGTTGCACTGCAGCACCCGCCTGACCCCTGTTACCGTCAGCTTTTCCCGGTTTTCCAGGATGAGGTCGCTGTTCCCCGCCTGCTCTGCCATGCACCTCTCCCCCTTCTGGTGAAGGTTATGCAAACAGCTTACGGGATAGAACCTCTCCGTCAGCCCTTCGGGCTGCCACCTCTCCTGATAGGCGAGGCAAGAATGCAGCAGCATAAACTTAGCGGCCCCTATTAGGGGAGCTGGTGCAAAGCGCCTGAGAGGTTATTCCGAAATGATCTCGTACATCTCCCGGGCCACATCCTTGGTGCGGGGCTCCACATCAGAGAGCACCTTTACCTTGATGGGCCGGTTGCCGAAGGTGACCTCGATGATGTCCCCTTCCTTGACCGCCTGGCTGGCCTTGGCGATCTTGCCATTGATGAGGATGCGGCCCGCATCGGCCACCTCGTTTGCCACAGTGCGGCGCTTGATGAGCCGCGAAACTTTCAGGTATTTATCCAGTCTCATGTTATGATCCTCCAGAAAAGCAGGCCCTCTCCATCATTGCGCTTTGTCCGCCGCCGCACCTCCGGACAGAGGAGCCGGCAACGCGAAGCGTTGACTGAGAGGTTTTACAAAAAAACCGCCGGAACCACTGCGGCCCCGGCGGCAAAGATCAAACTTACAGGGTATCCTTCAGAGCCTTGCCCGGTTTAAAGACAATGCTCTTGGAAGCAGCGATGGTGATGGGCTCACGGGTGCGGGGGTTGATGCCCTGGCGCTCTGCGCGCTCACGGATCTCAAAAGTGCCAAAGCCGGAGATGGTGATCTTCTCACCCTCAGCCATTGCCTTGCTCAGTGCGTCGAAAGCAGCGTTGACAGCCAGCTCGGCGCTCTTCTTGCTCATCTCGGTGTTTGCTGCAACCTGTGCGATCAGATCGGTCTTGGTCATAATGGGGTACCTCCACAAAATTTTACTCAGCTTTTTCTATCAGACAGTGGCAGGGCGTTCCTGCCCGTCTGAATCTTCGGTCTTTTGCAGCAGCTCCTGACGGAACCGCCCGGATGCAAAGGTCAGGGCCTCTTCCGCGTCCACACCGGCCAGCCGCATGGCATTGGCCGCTGCAAACAGCAGCGCCCCGGCCCGCTCGGCGGAATTTTCCGGCACCGCTTCCTCCCAGCCTCGCTCGGCAGCCTTCAGGGCAGCGGCGGCATCCTCTGCCGTCTGCGCAAACGCGCCCTTGCGGGCGGCACGCTTCTGCATCTTCTGGGCATACATCAGGGCGGGCAGGGTGGCCGGAACCGTGTTCAGCTCATCCGCCAGCGTGGTGCGGCCCTTTTCCTTATTTTTGAGCGCATCCCAGCTGTTTATACCGGCATTTTCAGCCGCCGAAGAGGCAAAGATGTTCGGGTGCCGGAACACCAGCTTCTCGCACACCTCCCGGCAGACCTGCTCGAAATCGAACCGGCCCCGCTCTTCCTCAATGACGGTATGGAACGCCACCTGCATCAGCACGTCGCCCAGCTCCTCGCGCATCATGGCCGCGTCGTCGGCATCAATGGCTTCCAGCACCTCGCAGGTCTCCTCCAGAAAGTTCTTCCGGATGGAAGCGTGGGTCTGCACCTTATCCCAGGGGCAGCCGTTTTCTCTGTCGCGCAGAATGCGGATGATCTGCAGCAGATCCTCCGCCGTGTAGCGTTCCCGTTCGGGCCAGTCCTGCATGGGTGCACTCCCCTTTCCTCTGCTCAAAAACCTGAGCTCGATTGTACCGCAGAATCTGCGATTTTTCAAGGGGACAAGCGCATTTTCCGGCTTTTCATTTCAATTGTTTCCAGAATTTTCACACTTTGCCCTGTTTCTGTGCAGAAAGGGCGGCATCCCCCTACGGGGACACCGCCCTTTCAAGGCTTTTGAGTTACAGCTGTGCGCCGCACTTGTTGCAGAACAGCGCATCCTCAGAGACCGGCGCGCCACACTGGGGGCAGGTCTTTTTGTCCGTGTCAGGCTTTTTGTCCTTTTCCACGGTCGGCTCAATGGTGATGCCGCTGCCCTCGGCGGGCTCCTCGTCCAGATCGTGGGTGATGACCTCGGCAGCGGGGCCAAGGCTCTCTTTGAGGGCGTTCAGGTTGGCCTCGATGCTGCTGATCATCTCGATATACTTATCCACAAGGGGCTGGTTCTCCTCGTTGCCCTTGGCCAGGCTGTAGACCAGTGCACCCAGCTGACGCTGTGCCCGGGCAAGCTTGGTCTGTTCCGAGACGATCTTTGCCTGCGTTCTGCCGCGCTCTGCCAGATCCATGGCGGCATTGCGGCCCTTTTCCGCATATTCCAGACCCATTTCCTTGATCTTATTGAAATCCATAATGACACCTCTCTTACGGGCATTGGCCCTGTGTGTGCTGTCAGATGATGGTTTCATTATAGCGCACTCAGGCACTGATTGCAACGAATCCACCGCAACTTTTACAGTTTCGTGCGGATTTGGAAACAGTTTTTTCGCATTTGAACAAGAGAATGGAACATTTCCCCCGCAGAGCGCGATTTTATTTTACGGCACTGCCGTAGAACTCCCGCAGCATGCTGTCGGCGGGCAGAAGCTCCAGATCCAGCGGGACCACGTGCTCAAAGCGGCGGGCAGTCTCGTCCCAGAGCTCGGCGTTGTGGCCCTCCAACGTGAACTGGCGGCGCACGATGCCCAGCAGCCTGGAGATCAGGCCAAGCTCATAGGTAAAGGAAGTGTCCAGCAGAAAGTCCGCCGTGGTCTTGAAGCCCTTGATATACCGGGTCTCGCCGTCCAGCACCCGGTCCCACATGGCAAGGGTCTTTTCGGGGCTGCGGCCCCGGGCGGCAGCGTCCCGCAGGGTGCGGCGGCACAGGCGGATGTCCTGGGTGTTGATGACCCGGCGGCCGTCGATGGCGTATTCCTCCCGCAGGCCGGCGTAGATGCGGTAAACATCCTCCGCAGGCACAAGGCCGGTGAGCTCCGGGTTCAGGGCATGGATGCCCTCCACGATGCAGACACCGCCCTGCAGGTCCACGGCCTCGGTCTCGTCGGAGCGCCGCTCGTTGGCAAAATCATAGATGGGCAGGGTGGTCCGGCCCGTCTCGCTCAACTCATGCAGGCACTGCCGGACAAGGGGCAGGTCCATGGTATCGGGATTTTCGTAATCCAGGGTGCCGTCGGGCAGGCGGGGATAGAACTCCGCCCCACGGAAAAAATTATCCAGGCTGACCACATGGGCGTATGTTCCCTGCCGGATCAGCTCCTCGGCCAGCTTGTGGGCACTGGTGGTCTTGCCGCTGGCCGACGGGCCGGTGAGCATGACGATCTTGGTGCCGGAAAGGCGCACCTTTTCGGCGGCGTACTTCACGCGGTCGCGGTAGCTCTGCTCACTCAGGGCGGCAAGTTCCTGCGGACTGCGGGCGGCAACGTTGTACAGCCCGACTTCAACCAGACGTTTCGGGACCCAAATCGTGATCATAAAAATCAGCCACTCCTTTTTTGCGCTCCAGTACCTCCGCAAAGCGCTGGATATACTCTGTCGGATACTTGAAATTGAAGATGCGCTGCATCCGTCGGCCGCCGTCGGCCACCAGCTTGGTGCTGCCGCCTGCTCCGGCCGAAAGGATGGTCTGGACTTCCTCCATGATATAGATATTATAGTACCCCTCGTGGCCCGGCTTGCACCAGCCCACATTTTCCAGATTCTGCAGGGTGTTCTTCTGGCGGTAGAGGTAGTAGGGGCGATATCCTGCATCGGCCAGCAGCTGGCATTTTTCCAGCATGGCCGCTACGTCTGCATAGTCGTTCTCCTTCTGGTCCTCGATGACGATGCGGGAGGCCCGCTTGAGGGTCAGGGTGTGAACGGTGATGTTCTCGGGGTCCAGCGCGATGGCCTGCCGCAGGCTGTGCTCAAAGCCCGCGACCGTATCGCCGGGCAGGCCCGCGATGAGGTCCATGTTGATGTCCTCATGGCCCGCCCTCCGGGCATCGGCATAGCAGTCCAGGATATCCTGCGCCGAGTGCCTGCGGCCAATGCCCGCCAGCACCTCGTCCGAGAAGGTCTGGGGGTTGATGGAAATGCGGGTGGCACCATACTCTTTGATGACAGCCAGCTTTTCGGCATCGGTGCAGTCGGGGCGGCCCGCCTCCACCGTGTACTCCACCACCTTGGAAAGGTCAAAGTTCTCCCGCACCGTGCCCATGAGCTGGCGGAGCTGGTCAGCGGACAGGCTGGTGGGGGTGCCGCCGCCGATATAGATGCTGCACAGCTTCAGTCCCGCCTTGTCGGCCTGCTCCCGGATGGCCTCCACCTCTCTGCACAGGCAGTCCACATAGGGCTGCACCAGCTTGCGGTCCCGGTCAAGGTTGCAGCTGACAAAGCTGCAGTAGCTGCACCGGGAGGGGCAGAACGGGATGCCGAGATACAGGCTGTACGTTTTTGGGGCGCTGCCCAGCTTCAGGATGGGCTCCTGCAGGTCGGCGATGGCCTTGGCCATGTCGTACTTCTGCCGGGAGCAGTCAAAACGCTCCAGAAAGAACCGGTCGATGTCGGCTTCGGTCCAGCCCGCGGCCCGCTTGTCGTGAATGAGCCGCACCGGGCGCACGCCGGTCATCTTGCCCCAGGGCGGGCGGATGCCGGTCCAGCTCCGCAGCAGGTCATAGGTCAGGCTGGCAAGGGTGAACTCCACCGTCTCGCCGCCTGCTTCCACGGGGCGGGGCAATGGAGCCGCCGCATCCCTGCTCTGGCCCTGCTCCCGCACCATGGCGTACAGACTATCCTCTTTTTTCTCGGCCCAGACACAGTCCTCGCCCTCTTCCGGCGGGGTAAGGGTGAGCGGAGCCATGGGGTAAAACAGGCGCACCAGATGCTCCACCTCGTAGCCGGAGGGCAGGCCGGTAATATAAATCTTCATGTTTTTCTCTCTTTATCCTTAAAAATCCGCATTCCCGCCGCGCAGGGCGCTGCGGATATAGAAATTGTTCGCCAGTTCCTCGCCAAGGGTAGAAAAATCCCCGTGGCCGGGCAGCAGCTGGGTCTCTTTGGGGATGGGCAGGCCCGCCAGCTTGCGCAGGCTGGCATCCATTTTCTGCATACTGCCGCCCTCCAGATCAGTGCGGCCAATGCTGCCCTGGAACACGGTATCGCCCACAAAGAAATAGTCCCCGCACAGCAGCACCACACCGCCCTCGGTATGGCCGGGGGTGTGCCAGACGGTAAAGGTCAGCTCATCCACGGTGAGTTTTTCCCCCTCCTGATAGCCGCTGTCCGCGCTTTTCAGGGGAAAGAGCTGGCTGCCCCTGCAGTCGGCAGGCTCACAGTAGATCCTGGCCTTCCACTCCCGGCTCAGCACCTCTGCACTGCCCACATGGTCATAGTGGCCGTGGGTGCAGAGGATGGTGGTGAGCGTCGCGTTGTTCTCTTTGAAAATTTTATCGTACTCCTGCACTTCGGCGGCGGGGTCAATGACCACTGCATGGCCCGCTTCGGAGATCAGGACAAAGCTGTTGGTATAAAGCGGCGCAGCGCCGAGAAGATGAAATGCTTTCATATCCTATATCCTTCTAACTGTTCAGATGTTCCGGCTTTGCCGGGGGCGGGCCGTTACGAGTGGTGCACCCACTCGTCCGTGTCGATGACAATGGTACAGGGCCCCTCGTTCACCAGAGACACCTGCATATCCGCGCCGAACTCGCCGTGCTGCACGTCCCTGAGGCCCTGCCGGTTCATCTCGGCAAGGAACAGCTCGTAGGCATCCACCGCAAGCGGGGCCCGGGCCGCTTTGATAAAGCTGGGGCGGTAGCCCTTTTTCGTGTCGCCGTAAAGCGTGAACTGGCTGACCACCAGTGCCGAATAGCCCAGGTCCTTTGCACTGAGGTTCAGCTTGTCGTTTTCGTCCTTGAAGATGCGCAGGCCCGCACACTTATCCGCCAGCTTGGGCACGATGTCCAGCGTATCGGTATCCCGGACACCCAGCAGGATGACCAGGCCGGGGCCGATGGAGCGGGGCTCCCCGCCGTTGACCCGGACAGAAGCGGAGGACACTGCCTGAATGACTGCACGCATGGTTTAACTCCTTGTCACTTTGAGCACATCCTTGACCTTGGACAGACGCGCCACCACGCGGTTCAGGTGCTCGGTATTGTTGATGCCGATGGTCAGGCTGACCACGGCGCAGTTGTTTTCCACCTGACGGGCGTTCATGGTGTAGATGGGCACCCGGATATCGGCCAGAGCGCTCAGCACATCCCGCAGCAGCTCGTTGCGGTCCAGCGCCACGATCTCAAGGCCGGCCTTGTAGCTGTCCTTGACGCTGTCGGCCCAGTAAGCCTTGACCCAGCGGGGGGCGTTGGTGGGGTCCTTCATGCTGGAGATGGCATTGACACAGCTCTGCTTGTGGATGGACACGCCAAAACCGCGGGTGATAAAGCCCACGATGGGGTCGCCGGGCAGCGGACTGCAGCACTTGGCGAACTTGATGGGGGTGTTGTCGAAGCCCTCCACCACCACACCGTCGGTGGCGTGGACCCTGCTCAGATCCACCTTGGCCAGCTGCTCGTTCTTGCCCTCCTCGCTCTTCCGCTTCTGCCACTCTTCCTTCAGCTTTGGCAGGCAGTTTGCAACGGTGATGCCGCCGTAGCCGATGGCGGCATACAGCTCCTCGGCGTTGTTCTGGCGCAGGCGGCGGCAGCAGCTGCCGATGAATTCATCCAGCTCGTCGTCGGGGATGAAGATCATCTCCCGGCGCAGCTCCCGGGCCAGCGTGTCGCGGCCCTCCTGGATATTCTCCTCCCGGCGCATCTTCTTGAACCAGTTGCGGATCTTGCTCTTGGCCTCGCTGGTACGCACGATCTTCAGCCAGTCGCGGCTGGGACCCTTGTCCGCCGGACCGAGGATGACTTCAATGATCTCGCCGGTGGAAACAACGTGGTCAATGGGCACCATCCGGTTGTTGACCTTGCAGCCCACCATCCGGTTGCCGACGGCGGAGTGGATGGCATAGGCAAAGTCGATGCAGGTGGCACCCGTGGGCAGGTTGATGACATCGCCCTTGGGGGTAAAGGCAAAGACCTCCTCGGGCAGCAGGTCGCTCTTCAGGTCATGGAGCAGGTTGCCGGAATCCTCGCTGACGCGCTGGTTTTCCAGCAGCTGGCTGACCCAGGCCAAGCGCTCGTCCAGCTTATCGTGGCCATCCAGCCCTTCCTTGTACTTCCAGTGGGCGGCAACGCCGTACTCTGCCTGTTCATCCATCTTGCGGGTGCGGATCTGCACCTCAAAGGGGATGCCCTCGTGGCCGATGACGGTGGTGTGCAGGCTCTGGTAGCCGTTGGGCTTGGGGGTGGAGATATAATCCTTGAAGCGGTTGGGCAGCGGGTGGTACATATCGTGGATGAGGCCCAGGGTGCTGTAACACTCAGCCAGCGTATCCAGAATGACACGGACGGCATAGATATCGTAGATCTCATCGAAGGACTTGTTCTGCATGATGGTCTTGCGGTAGATGCCGTAGATGCTCTTGACGCGGCGCTTGATGGTGGCACCCTCGATGCCGCTCTCCTTCAGCCGCAGCTCGATGACACCGGACACTCTGGCAAGGAACTCCTCCCCCGCGCGCTCGCTCAGCATCTTGCTGATCTCCTCGTAGCCCACGGGGTCAAGGTAGTGCAGGCTGCGGTCCTCCAGCTCCTCCTTGACGTTCAGGATGCCCAGACGGTTGGCGATGGGGGCATAGACCTCCATCGTCTCACGGGCCTTGTCGCGGCGCTTCTGCTCAGGCCAGGCATCGCCGGTGCGCATATTGTGGAGCCGGTCGCAGAGCTTGATGATCATCACGCGGACATCCCGGCTCATGGCCAGCAGCATCTTGCGCAGGTTCTCGGCCTGCAGCTCCTCGATGTTGGAGAACTGGATCTTGGTCAGCTTGGTCACGCCGTCCACCAGAAGGGCCACTTCCTCGCCAAAGGCGGCGGTCAGGTCCTCCAGCGTGGTGGGGGTGTCCTCCACCACGTCATGGAGCAGGGCGGCGGCAATGCTCTCCGAATCCATGCCCAGATCCAGCACCAGGCGGGCCACGGCCAGCGGGTGGCAGATGTAGGGCTCGCCGCTGCGGCGGCAGACCCCGTTGTGCGCCTTGTTGGCAAGGTCGTAGGCCTTGGTGATCATCTCCATGTTGTAAGCCTTGCCGCTGGCCTTGATGGCCTCGCAGAGCTTCTCCCAAGTAACGATCTCAGGCCGCACCTCGCTGGGCAGGGCACCCTCGGGCGCGTCAGCCGGCAGGGCCGTGGCGTTCACGGTAGACACCTCCGGCACCGGCTGATGCAGATGCGTTTTTGCGGAGTAAAGGTCCTCCGCCGGTTTCTTTCCCTCTGGCATATTTTTACTCCTCCAGACATTTCAGGATGGGGGCATCGGCCAGGTTCTTCTTGCCTGCCGTGGGAACCAGCTCCCAGAACTTTGCCCCGCCGCGCTCCACGGCGGCGATCAGGCCCACCTGTTCCAGGGCCGTCAGAGCCACCAGCGTTTTGCCGGTGTGCTCCTCCCCCAGCTTTGCAAACAGGGGCTGCATATCCTCGGCGTGCCAGCGCCGGGCCTGCAGTTCCCGGTAAACGGTAATGATATCACTGCGCTCCGGTGCGATCAGGGCGCGCTGCTGGGCAGTCAGCGGGCTGCCGCGGCGTAAAGCCTGCACCAGCGCGGTCTGCTGGGCAGCGGCGTTGCCAAAGCCCGCCGGGTGCAGCTCCAGAATGCGTCCCGAAAGCTGCGCGCCCCGGGCGGCCTCGTAAACAGAGAGGCTCAGGGCCGCGTCCACCACATCGCCGGTGGCATAGGGCAGCTGCTCCGGGTGCATCCCGAACCAGACCGCATAGATGCAGGCATTGCCCTGCCGCAGGCGCAGGCGGCAGTGCCGCCCCTCCGAGACAGGATAGACTCCCTCCACCACGGCCTTTTCCAGCAGGAACACCGGGGCGGGGTTTTCGGCACCGTAGGGAGCCAGCTGGTCCAGCCGCCGGACAGATTCCACGGTGATGCGGTCGAGATGGATGGACAGGTCGCATTCCAGCGGCGGGGTCACCAGCACCGGGCACTCCCGGGCAGCCCACTCGTTCAGGCGGCGGCGCAGCTCCGGCAGATTCTCCTCCCGTACCGAAAGGCCCGCCGCCATGGCGTGGCCGCCGAAGCGGAGGAGAAGATCCTCACAGGAGGCAATGCAGGCGTGCAGGTTGAAGCCCTGCACACTGCGTCCGCTGCCCTTGCCCTCGCCGTGCTCATCAATGGACACCACGATGACGGGGCGGCCGGTCTTTTCCACCAGCCGGGATGCCACGATGCCAATGACACCGGGGTGCCAGTCCCGGCCCCAGATCAGGATGACCCGGTCCTCCAGAATGGCAGGCTCGGCCTCCAGCTGGGCCTGCGCGGCCTTGGCGATCTCGCCCTCGGTCTCCTGCCGGGCGGCGTTGATCTCGTTCAGTTTATGTGCCAGCTCGGCAGCGCGTTCCTCATCCTCACACAGCACCAGCTGCAGGGCGGTCACAGCGCTGTCCATCCGGCCCGCCGCATTGATGCGGGGGGCAATGGCGTAGCTGACATTCTCGGCGGTCACGGGCTTGCCGCCCAGCCCCACCTCATCCAGCAGGGCCAGAAGGCCGGGCCGGTCAGAGTGCTGCAGCAAGTGCAGGCCCGCTTTGACCAGGGTACGGTTCTCGCCGGTCAGGGGCATCACGTCTGCCACGGTGCCCACGGCGGCAAGGTCGCCGCAGTAATCCAGCATCTCCTCGGGCGGGCAGCCGTCCAGCGCGGCACAGAGCTTGAAGGCCACGCCTGCGCCGCACAGGCCCTTGAAGGGGCTGGTATCATCGGCGCGGCGGGGGTCCACCACGGCAACAGCCTTAGGCAGAGTATCATGGGGCAGATGGTGATCGGTGACGATCAGGTCCACCCCCAGTGAAGCCGCAAACTCGGCCTCCTCCAGTGCGGAGATGCCGTTGTCCACCGTCACGATGAGCTGGCAGCCCTTATCGTGGATGGACTGGATGGCATTTTTGGAAAGGCCGTAGCCATCCCCTTCACGGCTGGGCAGCATGCACTTGACGTTGGCTCCCATCCCCTTGAGGTGCTGGTAGAGCAGGGCGGTGGCGGTCACGCCGTCCACATCGTAGTCGCCAAAGACAACAATGGTCTCCTCCCGGTCAATGGCATCGAGGATGCGGGCACAGGCCTTGTCCATGTCGGTCAGGAGCATGGGGTCGGTCAGCTCCTCCTCGCCCGACAGCAGGGTCAGGGCCTCGGCAGGGTCGGTGATGCCGCGCGCGGCCAGAATGCCCGCCAGCAGGCCCGCTTCCTTCTGCTGGGCGGCCAGCGTCATCTGATATTTTTCCTCGCTCCACGGCTCCGCATCCATCGTTTCCATGGCGCGGCTTTCCAGCTCCTCAGTGCTCTGCTGGGCAATGGCCGCGGTCAGCTCCTTCAGGGCAGAGCGGTCCAGCGGCTTCAGGTTCCAGGCCCGGTAGGTCGTCATAACAGTCCCTCCCCGGTCAGGCCGTCATTGGCCAGCATTCCCTGCAGCGCGGCGATCTCGCTGGAAACATCCATGGCAACGTCAGAAAGCAGGTTATCATACAGGTTGCTGTAAGCCTGATTCAGGGTGTGCAGGATGCCCGCGATGTCCCGGCGGATGGTCTCTGCATTTTCGCCCTGCTGGCCCTGCACATCGTTGTAGGTGTGCAGCAGCTTGAGGGTGGTGGGGATATAGTATTCCGCAAAGCGGCGGGCCTTGGGCAGGCTCTCCGGGTGAGCCTCCAGCCAGTCGCAGATGGCATTGGCCGTCTTTTGCATCTGCTCCAGTTCCTCCCGGGCCTGGGGGTCCTGCATCAGCTGCTGCTCTTTTTCCAGCACCTGGACAAAGCGCCGGGCTGCTTCCAGGTTCAGGGGCACTGCGTCTGCCTCCGGCTGCTCCGGTTCCGGCTGCGGCTGTGCCTGGGGTGCAGCCGCCGTTTCCTGGGCGGCGCGGTAGTCCTCCACCGTCAGGTAGAGTTTTTCTGTTTTTTCATCCAGCCAGGCGGCAAGCCAGCCATTATTGATGTATCTGCGCAGTTTTTTCAGAGCTTTTGCCTTTTTCTGGTGGGTCAGGTCGGCCAGCATCTCCACCGGCAGGCCGTTCTTATAGTCCTCGCCCTCGGCGGCATCGGCCAGCAGCCGCAGCTTTTTGGAGGCCGACAGCCGGGAGGCACCAGCGGAGATCATCACACCAAAACCACATGCCAGCAAGGTAAAGATGCCGCCGCAGAATTCCAGGGCTGTCATAGCCGCTTCGGTAAGCAGCTCGCCGCCCACAACGTACTGGGCAATGTCCTGCACCCAGATGGGGGTAGCCGCCGCAGCCACGCCAAGGCAGCTGATTCCAGCGATGCCAAAGGTGGCCGCAAAGGTGATGCCCACCGCCAGCAAAGTGCAGCCTGCGCTATGGCGTTTTTTTGCGCTGATACGGATGCTTTCCACCGGGGTCGGCTCCGGCTTTGCAAAGATCTGCCGGAACCAGCCGGGCATCCCGGCGGGGTCGGCATCCGCAGCACCTTCGCGGAAAGGCTGCTTTGCATCCCCGTAGGGATAACCTCTGCGCCCCTGCCGGAAGGCCTTTGCGGCCTCTCCGATACCGTAGTTGGCTGCATGGACAGCGGCTTTGCCCACATCCCACGCCCGGTC
>OLQM01002320.1_pt1 | contig 18929 bp, 12 predicted proteins | sample 1673161 | NCBI WGS metagenome assembly OLQM01 (sample SAMEA3136761, study PRJEB25190) | human gut metagenome | reverse complement strand
ATGACGCAGAGCCGTGACGCAGGTCACCGTCGATTACCAACACTTTCTTCCCTTTGATGGCAAAGCTCACGGCGATGTTCATGGTCAGGAACGATTTGCCACTGCCCGGATTGAACGAGGTAACTACAATCACATTGGAGGATTGATCTTTGCCAATCATGAATTCCAGATTGGTACGCAAGACACGAAAAGCCTCATTCATAATATCACGGCTTCCTTCTTTAACCACAATGGTATGTGCCTCATGTGATTTTACTCTTTTCTTACCACGTATAGACAAAGGAATCTCTCCGATAAAAGGAACGCTCAAGCCCTCCAGGTCTTTTCTTCCACGAACACGGGTATTCATGTTTTCACGCATGAACACAATGACTACCGGTATCAATATACCCAAGGCAAAAGCCACCAGGAAAATGTTCTTCTTTACGGGAGCGGTAGGAATCATGCTTCCTCCAGGCTTTGTTATAATACGGGTATTGTAGGCCGTAAATGCCTGAGAAAGCTCGTTCTCCTCACGTTTTTGTAACAGATATAGGTAAAGTGACTCCTTCACCTTTTGTTGGCGTTCCACGCTAAGCAGGTATTTGGATTGCTTCGGGTTGGAGGCAATCTGCGAAGTAGCCTGTCCCCCAATGGCCTCCAAACTTCTGATTTGTGCACGCAAAGCTACCATTTGGTTGTCAATGGAAGTGATCAAAGCGCTTCGCATATCATCCAACGACTTGTCCATTTCCCTGACTAAGGGGTTCTTGACACTACTGTGAGACACCAAGCTATTGCGCTCCAATAACTTGGTATTATATTCATTCAGTTGTGTGGCAAGGCTTGCATTTTCAATGCCGGAATTGGCAGGGAGTAACTGATGTTTATTGTTTTCATTGGTCAAATAGTTCTTTATGTATCGGGCCATATATGCCTGGTTGTTCAATTCACGAATTGCAGCATTGGCTTCATTGGCTTGAGTCATATACATATTTGCCGCCGCCTGTACATCCGGCAGCAAATGCTCACTTTTGAAAGAAGATATATCATCATCCACATTGCCAAGCTCACCCTCAATCACACCCAAACGCTCATTGATGAACATGGATGTACTAACCGCTATCTGATTCTTGTCCCTTACCCAGTTCTCATTGTAAACGGATATAACTCCGTCATCTACAGCAACTGCGGCTTCATGGGCATCCCTCTGGCGAGCGCCCTGCTGGGCAACGAGGGGGTGTTCTACGCCACGGCGTTCCTCACCATCTTCTTCTGCTTTGCGTGGACGCACGGCATCATGCTCCTCACCGGACAGCACGACCGCCGTGCCCTCCTGAAAAAGTTCTGCTCTCCCACCATGATCGGCATTGCCATCGGATTGGTGCTGTTTTTCTGCCGCATCCAGCTGCCAGGAATCCTGCAAACCACCTTTGACTACGTGGCGGGGCTGAATACGCCGATGGCAATGGTCGCCTCCGGCATCAGCGTGGCGCAGGCCAACCTGCTGCAGGCGGTGCGCACCCCACGGGTGTACTACGTGAGCGCCGTGAAGCTGCTGGGCATTCCTCTGCTGCTGACGCTGCTGTTCCTGCCCCTGTCCTTTATCCCCATGGAGGTGCGGACGGTGGTGCTGGTGCTCATGGCAGCGCCCTCTGCGGCGATGTGTACGCTCCAGTGCCAGAAGCACAGCATGAACGACGTGTACGCCTCCGGCATCTTTGCCATGACAACGATTTTGTCCATGGCGGCAATGCCGGCGGTGGTGAAGCTGTTTACCACGCTGCTGGAACTGGTGTCGGCGTGACCTGCCGGAATGTGTATACGGTGTAAATTTTATCGGATTTGGCACTTTTTCAGTTGCAATTCGTAAAAATTTGTGATAAAATGAATAAATAAGAGAACCTCCGGATGGGTACGTGAGAGAAACCGGAGGCAAGAATCCGATTATTCCGGAAACGGGATGGTCGGATATGTTTTGAAAAGAAAAGGAAGAACGTCATGAACGATTGTGGCATTAGTAAACTGGATCTCAAGCGGAGAAACCGCATGCAGATCCTGCGTGTGGTGCGGGAACAGGGACCGATCTCCCGTGTGGATATCTCCACGGCACTACAAATCACCCGTGCGGCGGTTACCATCATCACCAATGAAATGATCTCCCAGCACATTCTGGAAGAGATCGGCGAGGAGCCGGTAGAACCCGGTGCGGCAGTCAAGAAGGGACGCCGGAAGATCCTGCTGGACATCAATGCAACGTATCGCTTTGCATTGGGCGTGTACGTGGATGAAAAGGAGATCTCCGTCGGACTGACCACATTGAATCTGGAGACCATGGACAAGAAGGTTATCATCCACGGCGGCAATCTGACGGCGGAATATGCGGCAGGGGTCATTGCCTCCACGGCGAAGACCATGCTGCAAAACAGCTGTCTCACCTCGAAGAACCTCATTGGCATCGGCATCGGCGTGATGCCCGCTGTGTGGCAGCAGCTGGGCGGCGAAACCACCGAGGACGGCGTGCTGCAGTTCCCCCTGTTCCAGCGCCTTCTGACAGACCGCTGCAACACCACCATCTATCTGGGCAGCGCCGTGACGCAGTTCGCCATGGCAGGGGTGCAGCATCAGGCACGGAACCACGTCATCAGCAACCGCCAGCTCTTCCTGCACTGGGGGGACAACCACTTCTACGCCATCCCCATGCAGGGCGCAGAACCGCTCCATGACATTTGCAGCAGCCGGTACTACGTGGAGAATATGATTGTCGTGCCGGACGGCAGAGAGGCAGAGGGCTATCCCCGTGGCAGTGTGCGTGCAGAACTATCCCTCAGCGCCATCCAGAAGGACGTTTCCGCCGTATTCTCCGAGGCGCAGACACCGGCGCTATACCAGCTCACAGACGGCGACCTGACGCAGGTCACGCTGGCCTCCCTGCTGACGGCATCGGAGGAGGACGTGGCGCTGATTCCGGTGACGGAGCAGATCATGGCGAAGTTCAGCCTGCTGCTGAATAACCTCCGCTGTGCCTATTTCAGCGACAGCATATGTCTCCACGGCTTTGGCTTCACCCAGCGGAATCTGGAACAGGTGCAGACGTACCTGCGGGAGTACACCGAGGATACTTTCGCCGATACCGTGTCCCTCAGCCCCATTCAGGAGCGCTACCGCTTCCTGTGCGGCTGTATCTACGCCGTGCAGGAGGGCTTCTTCCGGCGAGGCGGACTGAGCTGAGAATTTGAATTGCTGTGTACCCGTTTCCGGCATCGCCGGAGACGGGTTTTTTTTTGCGGGAACAGGCGCAAAAAACATCGAAACGCAACGAGGGCACCCCCTCTGGCGGATGCCTTTGGGAGTGCCCTCATGCGTGGCGCAGAAACTGCGCACAATTCAGTTGCGAAACAGATTACTCTGTGTTAACTCTTACTTTCTCTTCTTGGAAACCAGAGCTACGCCGCCGATAACAGCTACAGCTACAGCAACGCCAGCGATCGGCAGTGCGTCACCAGTCTTCGGAGAAGAAGTGGAAGCAGCAGCCTTCTTCTTGGTGGTTGTAGTTGCCGGAGTAGCAGCCTTAGCGGTTGTGGTAGCCTTCGGAGCTGCAGTGGTTGCAGCCTCAGTGGTAACAACCGGAGCCTCGGTGGTCGGAGCCTCAGTGGTCGGCTCTTCGGTGGTCGGCTCGCCCTTAACTACGATAGCGCCGGAAACTGCAGTGGTCAGACCGCCGTCGCCGTTTACGTTCTCGAACTGTGCCTTTGTGCCGTCACGGCCGGTATCAGCTGCAGTGATGGTGTAGGTGTCACCCGGCTGAATGTCAGCATCCTTGATGTCGAAGATCAGGTATGCAACAGTTGCGCCGTTTGCAGTATCATAAGCCAGAACGTTACCGTCACGGTCAGCGTCGGTGCTCAGGAACGGCAGCCATGCGAAGTCATATGCCTCAGAGTAAGCAAACTTCAGAGCCAGGCTGCTGGAGTTGCACTTGATGGAAGTGCAGTCCAGTTCGCTGGTGTCCCACTCAGCGCCCAGAGACAGCTTTACGAAGTTGTTGTCAACGCTTACCGGAACCTTGATCTGTCCAGCCTTAGCCTCTTCAACAGTTACTTCAACAGTGCCGATGGTTGCAGTGCCGCCAGCTGCGCTTGTCGGAACAGCCAGAACAGCAGCAGATGTAGCTACGATAGCAGCAGCAGAGAGAGCTGCCATTGTTCTTTTCAATGTAGTCTTCATTTTTCTATTTCCTTTCAAAAATAAATCTATGTTATGCACCCGGCGCAATATGCACCTTACGCCGGACACAGTAACAACGCATGAATTTGGGAATGGGGATTTGCTTACTTGCTGATCACGTCAGACCATGCAACGTCCTTACCAGCAGCTCTGTAAGATACATACTGCAGGATGTTGAATGCGTCATCCATGGAGATCTCAGCATCTTCCGTCTTCTTACCAGCCTTGGACTCGGTATCAACGTCGCTTACATAGAATGCCAGCTTCTCCAGCAGTTCGTCAGAACCGTCAGTGAAGGTTACAGTCTTGCCAGCTGCGCTGGAAGAATAGTACTGCAGGGTATCGAATGCATCGTCCATGTCAACGTCGCCGTCCAGCTGAGTGTCACCCTTCATTGCAACTGCAACAGTGGGCTTGTCTTCCAGAGCGGTCTTGTCAGCATCGCCAACGTAGTAGATGTCAACTGCGCCCTTGTAGTACGGAGCAGTGTAAACATCTGCCGGAGTCTGCAGGAAGCCAAAGTAGCTTGCATCCAGATCCTTGGTGGTGCCGTCCTTCAGGGTAGCAACAGCAGATACGATCAGCTCAGAAGCATCGAAGGACTCTTCATCAGAGAAGTATACGCCCTCGCCAACCTCAACAGAGATGCTCTCGATGTCCTTCATCGGGATGATGTCGGTAGAAGTAGTGGTTGTAGTCTCGCCAGTGCCGGAAGTGGTGGTAGTCTCACCGCTGCCGGAAGTGGTGGTAGTCTCACCGCTGCCGGAAGTGGTTGTGGTCTCACCGCTGCCGGAAGTGGTTGTGGTCTCACCGCTGCCAGAAGTAGTTGTGGTAGTGGTGGTATTGGTATCCGATGTTGTGGTAGTGGTGGTTTCCTTATCCTTCAGCTCGTATGTTACCGTACGGGTTACATCGAAGGAAACGGTACCGGTTGTTGCGAAAGTAACTTCAACTTCCTTTACGGTGTCGAAAGATACGAATTCCTTATCCGGATTCTGCTTTGCAACGTAAGCCTTGACAGCGTCCTGCTCAGCGTCCGGAATCTCGAATGTCAGGTCATATGCGCCATTGGTTGCGCTAGCCTTGAAGTTTGTGCCCTCGTTCAGAACAGCGGCAACGTCAGCAGCAGAGATGCTCAGCTTTACGTTTGCATCGCTCTGGGTCAGAACGTCGTTTACTGCGCTGATGCCCTTGTCGAAGTAGCTGCCGTATGCAGCAACCAGACCGTCAACAGTCTTCGGCTTGCTTGCAGCAGACTCGAAGCCGTTCTTTGCAGCGAAATCAACGATTGCAGCAACCACTGCATCGGCATTTGCATAAGAAGTTTCCTCGAAAGAATTTGCTGCGATTGCCTTGGTCAGCTCGGTGTAGCTGCTGTAGTTTGCAGCAGCCTCGCCCAGGATCTTGCTGAACTGTGCAACATCAGCAGCCGGAACAGCAGCCTGTACCTGTGCAGACAGATCAGCAACTACTGCGTTCAGGTACTCGTCAAAAGCCGAAACGGTGTAAGCGGTGTTGTTCTTGTCGTTGGTGATAGAACCGGTTACGGTAGCTTCCTTGCTGTTTTCCAGATCGGTGGAAACAACGAAGCTGTAGTGTGTCTTCAGGATGGAAGCGTCTACGGTGTAGTCAACGCCCAGCTCGTTCAGCTTGTCCTGAATCTGCGGAACCATGTAAGCGCTCAGATCAGCGTCACCGGAAACGGTGAAAACGCCGTCCTTGACGGTCAGGGTCGGATTTGCAGAAGCGGAAACGATATCCTTTACCAGGCTGGTGTACTTGCCGGTGCCGGACAGGCCTTCCACGATGCTCTTTGCGTCAACGCTGTACTCGCCGTTTACATCCTTTACATAGCCGGCCATACGGGTGTTCCAGTCGGAAACCTGCTTGCCGTCCTTGATCTCGGACTCCGGATTTACATACAGCAGCTTGTCTGCGGTGATCTGCGCTGCATCCGGCTTTACTGCTGCGGAGCTGGAGATTGCCAGTACCTGACCCATAGCCACCGGTACTGCAATGGCTGCAGCGAGAACTCTGTTAAATTTCTTCATTCTCTTTTTACCTCTCTCTGTAAGAATTTTGTTTGTATTGCCGTCCGTCAATTTGGGCAGATACGATACATGGCGGATACGGCGCACCCCGTTCACATTGCTGATATGAAACTCTGCGGCAGACGCCGCAGCCAGTGTGTGCCGCCGTTTAGCGGCAAGAAATGAATATTTACAAGTACCCGCAAAAGGTCTTATAAATAATTTACAAGTGTATTTTAACATATTATTTCGCCCGTGTCAAGCCCATCCGACTAACTTTTTTAAAATTCTTTGGGGAATATCATGCCCGTTTTTGTAGCTTTTTCACAATTTTCAGCGAGTCCGGCGGGACAGCAGCAGGCTTTTCCGTCGATTTTGGCAGCCTGCGGAACGGCTGGGAAAAGTTTTCAACAGGTTTTCAACAACCCCGTTTGTGCGTTTCTACCAGTGCCGCAGACTTTTGGGGAAATCATGCACTCCCGCAGGAGAACCCTGTGGGGGTGCGCTTTTGGGACAAACCGCCTCAGCCGACCAGACCGGAGCGTTCGATGCCCTCAGTGAAGTACTTCTGCAAGAAGACGTACATGATCAGGATGGGCAGAATGGAGATCAGGCAGCCTGCCTCCATCCACACGATCTGTTCTCTGGGGCTGACATCTGCGTTATTGAACAGCTGCTGGGACAGCAGGGTGCTCAGGTTTTTCAGCATCAGCGCAATGGTCTGGTTCTTGGTGAAGAAGGTGGAGCTGACATAGTAGTCGTTCCAGTACCACACCACCGAGAACAGAAAGACCGTCAGGAACGAGGAGGATGCGTTGGGGATCATGACCTGTACGAAGGTGCGGAGCGAACCGCAGCCGTCCAGATAGGCAGCGTCCTCCAGTTCCTTGGGAAGTCCCTTGAAGAACTGGCGGAAGATGAAGATCATGAGTCCGGCACGGATGCCGTTGCCCATGGCTGCCGGCAGGTACATGCAGAGCTTGGAGTTGATGAGGTTGACCTCCAGCCCGAACAGTCCGAAGTGCCGGAACAGCATGTACTGGGGAATGGCGATGATCTGGGACGGCACGAGGATCATCATGACCACGATGCCGAAGAGCAGACCCTTGCCCTTGAACTTAAAGCGGGCGAAGCCGTAGCCTGCCAGTGCGCAGGAGGCGACCTGTACCAGCGAACAGCCGATGTTCAGCAGGAGAGTCGTCCCCAGCGTTTTCCAGATGTCCATGACACCGGCAGTCTCCTTGATGACCTCCAGCGTCAGGTGGCGGGGGATCCACATGACCGTGGGGTCGCTCATATCGGCGGAATCCCGGAATGCGCAGCTGATCATATAGATCAGGGGATAGAGGATGACAAAGCACAGACCGAACAGAATGAAGAATCGGAAGAACGGCCAGACCGCTTCGAAAACCCGCTTGCGGCGTATGTAGGCGATCTCGGATTTGTTCATGCTCCGCATGCGGATTCTGCGTGCCTCACGTTTGCTCATGCCGTTTCCCACTTCGGCGTCATCCTTGGGGGAAGAAACGGGTGTTGCACCCTTGACATTTTCCATGTTTGCCACCTCCTTATTCGACTTCGTAATACACGAACTTGTTGATGATTGCGGTAATGATGCCCACGGCAGCGAGGACGATGGCGAAATATACCCACGCCATCGCCGATGCCGGACCGTACTGCCAGTCGGACTGGAGATCCAGAATCCGTCCCATGACCACGTTGTTCGGGTCGGTGAAGGAGTCGATGATGGTGAAGATAAAGCACGCCAGAATCATGGGGCTGACATAGGGCAGGGTGATCTTCCAGAAGTATTCCCATGCCGTTGCGCCCTCCATCTGCGCCGCCTCCTTGGCGGACACCGGAATGTTCTGGAGGGCGGCGAGGAAGATCAGGATCTGGATGCCGGAGTTCCAGACGATGCCGAAGATGTTGTCCGACACGGTTTCGATGGTGGTCTGGACGCCGTCCGAGATGCCGTAGATGCCGAGGAATTCCATCAGCTCGCCCAGCAGATCGGTAGAGAACATGGTGGAGAACTGGCTGGCATCGCTGTTGCCGGTGCTCTGGAGGTTGCCGTTGATGATGTTATACACCGGACCTGTGGCAATGATGACCGGCAGGAAGAATACCGCACGGGAGAACGTGCGCCCTCTGAACTTCTGGTTCAGGATGACGGCAACGAACAGGGAGAACACCAGAATGAGCGGTGTCTTCCAGGCGGTGTCCTCCAGCACCTTTACCAGATACTGGCGGTAGTTCGGGTCTACGTTAAAGGCATAATTATAGTTGTCCAGCCCCACCCATTTGCCGACCATGCCGCCGGTGTCCGGTGCGATCTCCTGAAAGGAATAGAGCAGCGACTCCACCACGGGAATCAGAAAAAAGATCAGTGCGCCCACGAACCACAGTGCAATGAAGCCGTAGCCGTACATGCTCTTTCGTTTTTCATACGCCATTTTCATGATTACTTCCAACTCCCTTCCTCGACATACTCAGAAAGCGCATAGGTTTTGCCGCCTGCGGTGACGGTCTGCGCTGCAAGATCGACCTCGGTCACGGCGCCGTTTTCATAGGTCGTGGTGATGATGTCGCCCTCCCGCACGTAGCCGGTGATCTGCTGGTCACCCAGTCCGGCGGTCACTGTCTTGGCGAACGCATAGGACTGGGCAGCGTTGTCCTTCCAGTCGTCTGCGCCGGCGTAGTACAGTCCGTCCAGCACGGTGTCCTTCAGCTCGCTGGTCTCCCCGCCGATCATGTCATAGTGCAGGCTGCTGCCCGTTGCAATGGAGAGCAGCACAGTTTCCTCCGGTGTGGCGGAGGCGTTGACGGCGGTGGAGGCGTAGGGCTTCAGCCCGTGCATGACCATCTGATAGAACGGGATGTCCTCGTCAAACACATCGTAGCCGCTGGACTGGAGGGGCACATCGGTCAGCTCCTGCACATAGGGGAGCGCATAGGCGTTTGCCGTATCCGCCAGCATGGCGATGTCCGCATCGGTGATCTGCTGGTAGGATCGGGTCAGGATCTCCTGTGCCTTGTCCCGACAGATCTCCTTCTTGCCGTAGTCGCCGTAGAGGGCGGAGGTCATGCTGCCCAGCGAAACTGCGGAGAGGTTTTTCTTGGTGAAGTTTCCGGTGAGCTTCTCGTAGATCTCGGAGAACGCCGCCGGAGAGAGCAGCGAGAGGGGCTTCTCCGCACTGCTCTGGTTGCCGTACGCCAGATTGTACGGATAGATTCGGGCGTAAGAACCGGAGATGCGGACGGTGGTGTCCGTGAACGTGTAGTATCCGCTGCCGGAGGAAAAGGTCTGGTTGTCCACTGCCGGATAGATGGTGATGCCGTTCCTGCCGGCGTAGTCCATGAGGTCTTCCCAGTCGCCCTTGCCGCCCAGACAGCCGGCGGGCTTTGCCTTGAGATCCACCTTGCCGGTGATGCCGGCATTCGTCCAGTTGTAGTACTGTACCCGGATGTCCTCCGGCGAAACGCCGTCTGCGGTCAGGTCCGTGAGGATGTCCTCCGCCTGCGCAAAGGTGGTGAGGGAGTTTTTCAGTGTCACGGGAATGCCCAGAATGGACTTCTCCTTTTCTGTTCCGCCGTAGAGGTTCAGGTACAGACCGGCATCGGCGGATGTCACGGTGGAGGTCACGCCCTGCTCCCCGGTGAGGTAGTTCCGGTAGGCGTTTGCCACGTCGCTGTAGTCCGGCGTATCCTCCGTTTCCAGCGGGTAGTACCGCAGCGCCACGGCATCCGTCTTGATGTCGCCGTCCTCAAAGACGGTGAGGGCGGTGGAGTTGTCCCCCGACATATAATAGGAGTCGGAGTCCCGCAGGGTGAAGTCAAATCCGCAGACGTTATAGCTGCTCTTGGACTGTCCGCTGACGCTGGCGGTGAGCTTGGCGTTGGAGTCGCCCTCGGTGCACACCACCATCATGGCGCTGTCGCTGTTGACAATGCCGTACATGGGCAGGTACACCTGCTCCGTCACAGCGGGCTGCTGGAGGGGCACGGCGGTCAGGTCGGTGCCGTAGACATAGCCGGTATAGCTCTTGGCGCTGGTCTTGCCGTTGTTATAGCGGATCAGCGCACCGCTGCCGTCGGGAATGACGAAGTAGCCGTCCTCCTGATCGGAGGCTGCGCCGAAGCTGCTCATGAGGGAGAGGGAGGTGACCAGCTTGCCGGTCTGGGAGGTGTCCTCCTCGATCTCGTCTGTTTCAATGCGTGCTTCCAGGTAGTCATCCTCCAGCGTGTAGGTCACGGGAATGGTGATGCCCGCCTTGTGGAAGCGATAGGTGATCTTCACGCCGTCGCCGGTGTCCTTGACCTTGACCTTGCCGTCGCCGGTGGAGCGGAGCGTGGTGGTGCTTCTCGCATCTGGTTCGCCGTAGACCATGCGCAGGGAGGAGGAGAGGTCGTTCACGATGGTGTTGGTGGCACGCTTATCGTGTCCCACGTTCTCCGGCGTAGACCACCACATCTTTTCCGCTGTCTTGTCGTACAGTCCGATGACTGCACGGTCATCGTCCACATACAGCGCCAGCCGGTCGTTCTCGGTGACGAACCGTGCCGAGGAGATCACGGCATCATAGGTATCGGAGAGCACCACCTGCCAGCCGTCTTCGTTGGTGTAGGTGACCTGGCCGTCCTTTGCCTTGCCGTCGGAGGTGTAGCTGCGCTCCACCTCGTCATAGTCCTTGCTGTACAGTTCCAGCGTCTTGTGATCTCTGGACTGGAAGAGCAGTTCGCTGTCCAGCAGGGAGACGATCTGGCGCACCTGAATGACCTTCTGGTAATCGGTGTCCATGTACACTAGCCAGCGTCCCTCCGGACTGAGGAAGATCACGAAGTCGCTGGTGTCGTCCTCCTCTTCCAGGGTGCAGACCACCTCGCCGGTTTCGTCGTCGATGCCGGCAAGCCCGATGTCGTCCAGCAGATCCACCACGTCCTCATCGGAGATGGTGTCCTCATAGTCCTCCGGACGGCTGTAGAAGGTGATGCCGTCGCAGGCGTTCTTTTTCTCCATGTACTGGGTGACCTGCGCTGCTGTAATCGTAATTTCCTCCTGCGCCTCGGAACGGGTCGCCTCCTCGGCGGTTTCCTCTCCGTCAGCCGGTTCGCCGTCCGCAACAGGCGTTTCCTCCGAGGTGTCGGAGATGAGGTCGATGTCCTCCTCGCCCTCCGCAGATGCCGGAAGCGCCGTTGCCGTCAGGCAGAGGCTCAGGGCGCACACGCCGGCGATCCATTTTTTCCAATTGTTCATTTGTCTTTCCACCGTCCTTTCTAGACTCTCACACGATAGGTGATTTCCGTGTAGACGGAAGAAACGAATACGTATACCTGCTGGAACAGTGCCACCAGCAGAACCACCAGAATCAGAATCATGAGCATTGCCACCACGGTGAGGATCAGCGCCAGAATCGTCTTGCCGATGGAGTACTGGTGCACCGCTTTGATGGCGTTGAACATCAGGACGACTGACCAGACGGTGCTGATGACCGTGATGCAGGTGATGAAGATCACCTCGTCCTGAATCAGCACGTGGGACAGGATCGTCCGGACGTAAAGCCCCACCACGTAGGGGATCAGGGAATAGGCACTATAGATATAGATGTTCTTTATAGTACCCTCGCCTTCCAGCAGGGTGCAGATCGACCAGTTGCCGATGACCCAGACCAGAAACAGCACAATGGTCTGGACGAGATACGGGACGATGCTGAACATCTTGGGATTGGTGACGGCGAACTGGTAGCCCACCAGATTGTCGTGCACGATCTCCGCCACGAACCAGAGCAGGACCACAATGCTGGCATACAGGACAGAACCGCCTTTTTTCCAGCGCAGGTCTTCGAAGCCCTCAAAGGGGTGGAACACACTGTGCTTGACCCATTGCTTTTGTGTGAGATCCATCATAGCAGCATCACTCCTCCTCTCCCTCGTGCAGCATTTCCACGAGATTCCTGGGTTGGTTTTTCTTCTTCCTGACGCTCCGGATGTGGAGGGAGATCCACAGACCGATGAGTCCTACAACCACGAGGATGACCCAGCCGAAGTTGCGGTTCAGCCACTCGGAGCGGTAGCCCTCGAACGCCTTGTCGTACAGATTGCGGGACTGTGCCAGTTTCGCATATTTCATAGCGCCCTCATAGTCCCCCTCATTATAAAGGGCAGACGAGATGCCCACGTATGCCATCTGGGAGTTGCCGTCCCGCTTCAGCACCTCCCGCCACGGCTGGAGCGCCTCGGCGTAGTAGCCGGCGTTATAGAGCCCCACTGCCTCGTGGACAATCCCGCCGAACTCCGTTTCCGAGAAGATCGTGACGGTGTTCTTCATGGAGTCCGCCACGTAGATGTTCGTCCCCATGGTCTCCAGTGCGGACACCTTCATGGAGAAGCCGCCCAGCTGGTCGGAGGTGGAGCCGAGGATGAACAGCAGGTTGCCGTCCTCGTCGTACTGGAACACACGGCCGGTTTCCAGATCCAGACAGTTGATGCGTCCCTCGCCGTCGATGTCGATGTCCACCATCTTGGTGCTGTAGTCCTGATTGGTGTTGGAGTCGTAGACCGAATCCAGATCGCCAAAAGTCGCCTCCAGCGCAGAGAACAGGTTATAGCCGGCGGGGTTGACTTTCTTGACCCGATCCGCCTCGGAGGAGGAGGACTGGGTGACGGTGTAGATGAAGCCCTCATCGTCCACGTCAAAGTTGGTGATGCCCGCCGCCACGTTACGGGAGGAGTTGGCACGCATCTCGTCCGTGGCGATCATGTTCCAGAAGTAGTTCGCCACGACCTCTGCGGTAGCGTCCACGGAGTTGGCGCCGAAGTATCCCTGGAACTCGCCCTCGCTGTTGAACATGGCTGCACCGTTGGTGATGTTGTTCAGCACCATGTAGATGTTGCCCGCCTTGTCCACCAGCACTTTCTGGGGCTTGAAGGTTTCGTTTTCATATAATGTGGAGTCCGGCCGTTTCAGTTCCATCTGCACGTTGCCGTCCTCATCGCACGCCAGCAGGCGGGAGTTTCCGGTGTCTGCGATGTAGATCAGACCCGTGTCCTCCGACACATACACGCCCTCGGGTGCTTTCAGTGTGGTTTCGCTGCCGTCCTCCAGCGTGAAGCGCTCCAGAATCCGGTTCACCTTGGTAAAGGTGCGGTCTGCCACAACAATGCGGTTGTTGCCGCTGTCTACAAGATAGAACTGGTCGTTCCAGTCACGGAAGAGATCCGAGGGGGTATGGAATGCCCCGCAGCCCAGATCCAGACCGCTGACGGAACGCTGTGCCTCATAGCCTGCCTGCGACGGCGTTGCCTCGCCCCAGCGGTCGTAGTTATAGACGTTGTAATGTTCCGCCGAAACTGCCGGCATGCCGATTGCCGCCGTCAGCGTCAGCACGGACAGACACGCCGCCGCCAGATGATTTGCCTTTTTCTGCAAAGTCTTCACCCTCCCTTTAGTCCTTGATTCCGGAATGTGCCATTGTTTCGATGACCTGCCGCTGTGCCAGCATGAAGATGACGATAGGGGGCACCAGCATAAAGACAGCTGCCGCCATGGCGACGCCGGCACGGGCAAGGCCTGCCGAGGCTGCCTGCTGCACGACGGTGGGCAGGGTCTTCAGGGATTCCTGGAACACCAGCGTGCCGCCCTGAATGTTCCATGCCGCCTGGAACGAGAAGATGATGACGGTCATCAGCGCCGGCTTCTGGTTGGGCATGACGATCTGCCAGCAGATGCGGAAGATGCCTGCGCCGTCCACCTTTGCCGCTTCGATCATGGCATCCGGCACCTGCGTCATGGACTGGCGCATCAGGAACAGGTTCATGGGAGCGGCGATGGACGGGAAGATCAGTGCCATATAGGTATCGATCATGCCCAGCTTTGCCAGCACCATGTACTGCATGATATAGATGACGTTGCTCTGGTACAGCAGGGATACCACGATGATGGAATTGATTGCCTTGGCGCCGGGGAAGCGGATCTTCGCCAGACAGAACGCTGCCATGGAGGAGAAGATGACCTGTCCCAGCGTTACCACCACCGTGACAAAGACGCTGTTAAAGACATAGCGGGAGAACGGAACCCACAGATCGGAGCACAGGCGGAACATCGCACTGTAGTTGGAGAATGTGGGATCGATGACGTAGAGCTTCGGCGGGAACACGAACAGCTCCTGCACCGGCTTCAGGGACATGACCACTGCCAGATACAGGGGCAGCGCCATGAATACCGCCAGAACCAGCAGAAAGATGAAAATTCCCACCGTTCCGCCGATCTTATGACCGGCACGCTTGGAGGACACCTTCAGGCGGGTGCCGTAGACTTTTTCTTTTTTTGCCATTGTTTCCGCACCCTCCTTTAGTCCATGTATTTGTTGAGCAGTCTGCCGATGAGTTTATTGAGCAGGTACATGACAAGAAACAGAATCATACAGATGGCAGATGCATAGCCCATTTCGTAGCGGATCCAGCCGTAGTCGTAGGCGTGGTTCATAATGGTGTGCGCCTTATAGTCCGTGCTGGGGAAGCCCACCAGATTCTGGGACACGGTGCCGGCGGTGAAGGAGCTGACGATCTGCATGACTGCCGCAAACATCAGCTGCGGCCCCATGGAGGGGATGGTGATGTAGATCAGTTCCTGCCAGCGGCTCTTGATGCCCTCGATGGCGCCCGCCTCGTACTGGGAGCGGTCGATGTTCTGGAAGCCGGCACGGAGCGCCAGGAAGCCGGCACCCAGGCTGATCCACATCTGCACGACGATGGTCACGCCCAGCACATAGTCCCCGTCGGTCAGCCACTGGATGGGGGAGCTGATGATGCCCAGATCCAGCAGGAACGAGTTGATGTAGCCGTAGGAGTCGCCGCTGAAGATCAGCTTCCACACCGTGTAGACATTTGCCATGGACGGTGCGTAGAAGATCAGCGTGAAGATCGTGCGGAGCTTGGGATGCAGCTCATTGATGAGCCACGCCAGCAGGAAGCACAGGATATAGCTGACGGGGCCGGTGAACAGAGCGAACACCAGCGTCACACGGATAGACTGGAGGAAGATCTTGTCTGACAAAAACAGCGTGGTGTAATTGGAAAGCCCCACGAACTTGGGCATCTGCACCATGTTGAAATCCGTAAAGCCCATGGGCAGGGACATCACGACGGGGACAATGGTAAATACGAGGAAAAACAGCATGAACGGTGCGATCATCAGATAGCTCGCTTTGTTCTGCTTCACCGCCAGCCACGTAAGCCGCCGGTTTTCCTGTCGGGTTCTTTTGCCAATTTCGGCAGTATCCAAGGGAACTCCCCCCTTCTTTAGGAATCTAGTCCGAGGTTCTTCCGCTTTCTGGTGATCTCCTCGTTGATGTCCCGATTGTACGACATCAGCGTATCCCGCGGGTTCTTGTTGTTGTTGACCACTTCACGGAAGGCATTCATGATGTTTCGGGTGACAGAGTAGGAAGCCGGAATGATGGGGATCTCCTCCAGCTCGTCCATGGAGGTCAGGATGGTGTCCGCCTCCTCCGACGACCACGCCAGCTGGGTGAGCACCTCGGTGCTGGCGGTGGCGTAGCGTCCCATCTGTCCCAGCAGACCCTCGATCTGGGTGCCGTACTCCATCTGCACTTCGGCGGAGCAGAACCACTTGAGGAACGTCCACGCATTTTCCAGACCGTTCTGTTTCTCGCTCACCTTATTAAAGATGACGGCTCCGGTGTTGTTGGAGTTGACGGCGTGGGAAACGCTGCCGTCCTCCAGCTCCGTGCCGGGGATGGCTGTGAAGCCCCACAGCCCGCTGATCTCCGGCGCTGCCACAGACAGCTGGTTAAAGAAGGTGCAGTAGTCGGATACCACGATGGGATATTCGCCCGTCCGGAACCGGCTGAAGGCGTCATACTGCTGGTCGAAGTCGTACTTGGTATAGAAGTCCGTCCACATCTCGAAGGAGTCAATGGCAGCATTGGTATCAAAGGTAGTTTCGGTCTGTGCGTCATTATAATAGTTCTGTCCGCGCTGGAGCAGGAGGGACGCAAAGGTCAGACCGGATTCCGTTGCGGCGGAGATGGTCGCCTGATTGGCATCCGCAGCCACTGCCGGCAGCACCAGACCGGCGGACATATAGTTCCGCTGGAGCGCCGGCAGCATGTCGATGAGATCGTTCCATGTCTCCGGCGCACTGGTGAAGCCTAGCTCGCTGAGCACGTCCTTGCGGTAGAACATCATCGCCCAGCTGCGGGTGAGGGGCAGACCGTAGGTGCCGCCCTCGTACTGGTAGGGCACCATGGCGTTGCGCTGGTACTGCTGCGTGATCTCCTCATAGCCGTCCATAGTGGACACGTCTGCCAGCAGTCCACGGGCTGCCAGATTGACGGGAAATTCGCCGCCGAGGAACAGGGCAACGTCCGGTCCCTTGTCCGCCAGCGTCGCCTCGACAACGCCGCCGACGACCAGATTGACGGAGACGGGAATGTCATACTGCTGCTGGAACTCCGATTCCACCAGATCCTTGACGGCCTGTGCCTGATCCCGTCCCAGCGATACCCATACTTCAATGGCATCATCGCCGGTGGTGGCGGACAGGGAGCTGTAGTCCTCATCCCAGGAGGCGGTGAAGCGCTGGAAGCTATAGGAGAGGGACTTCCAGAAGCCCGCCTTGACGGAGGGGAAATCCTCGTCCGGCGAAGCCAGTTCCAGATAGTCCACTTCCAGCGGCTGGTCACGGTAGTCCCGCATCCACGAGGACAGGGATGTGATATCGTCCTTGATCTGGGAGAGGTAGTTGGGGATCTTCAGCGGCTCGTCCGCACACTTCTCCAGAATGATGCGCATCTGTTCCAGAGAGGATGCCTCTGTGCCCTTGGAGTTTGCCAGGGATTCGATGTGTCCCTGAATCTCCTCCAGTTCGCCGGAGATGCGCCGGAACTCGCCCACCAGTTCCGGAATCTTCTCGTGGACATAGTAGTCGGTGTACTTGTCCGGCTCCGGACCGGTAATCATGACGATCTTCCGGTAATAGGTGTTCAGATCCAGCACGATGGCATCCAGCTGGCGCATGGAGTCGCCGATCTCGCCGGGAATCGCCTCCATGGTGATGGTGTGGTCTTCGCCGGCGGTGAGGTAGACATACACTGCCTCGCCGTCTGCGTTCTCCACAGCGGTCATCCGGAAGTCCGTGTCATAGTAGAACTTCACCTGATCGAATTCCTCGCTGGGAACGCTGCCGTCAATGGAGATGCGGCGGTTGGAGTAGAAGCCGCGCATCTCCTCCTGCCGTGCCTTGATGCCCAGTTGATACCAGCCGTCGCCGGGGAGGGTGTTTGCCGCAACCTTCCATGTGATGGTCTGGAGCGCCTTGTCCCAGTTTCCACTGCCGATGGTATTATACAGCATGTGCTTGGGGTCGGAGGGGGAGATGGCGCTGGTGGAATTGTCGTAGGTGGGATAGAGGACGGAGTCCGACTTATAGACGGCATCCTCGCCCTCGATGCGCACCACGCCGGACGGGGTGGCATCTTTCGAAACTGCCGCATCCACGCCGGCAGCATAGGTATCGTAATCGCTCACTTCCTCCGGCTGGGCAAAGCGCAGGGTGTCCAGCGCAAAGTACGCCTTGGAGGAGGAGAGGGTGATCTCATGGGTGCCCTTTTCCAGATAGAACTGGAGGGGTTCGTTGAACAGTCCGTCGGAATCGCCGATCCAGCCGGTGCGCCACATCTCGGTCTGCACCTGTGCGGGGCGCACCTGATTGCCGGCGCTGTCGGTCTTGATCTCCTCCTTGTTCCGGTAGACCTTGTTCAGAGTCATACGGGAGGCGGTGTCATAGGGGACTTCGCCGTCCACCGCCAGAGAAAGGGAGATCTCCGAGGTGTTGGAGACGATGGGGCAGTAGGTCGCCTCGATGGAGTAGAGTCCGGTTTCCGGAACCTCCACGGTGTAGGTAAACGCACCCTCTGCGCTGTCCCAGATCAGGACGTTGTCCCGCACGCTGTTGTCCTCCGTGCCGGTATACGAGCCGACCTCGAAGGTATCGCAGTCCGCCTGCGTATAATCCGCTCCGTTCAGGACAAACTCCGCATCGGGATGCGCCGCATCTGCATAGGTGTCGTAATAATCGCTGTACGTGTCCTGCTCCTCGTAGTACAGGCTTCCGCCGGTGTCTGCGGATTCCTCAGCTGCAGGAGCAGCGGCAGTGCCGGATGCCGGTTCTGCGGCGGCAGGCAGCGGCAGAATGGTGCCGGACAGGAGCACCGCCAGCAAGATCGCACCGATTTTCTTGTGCCATTTCACATTTGCCAAAGTTCTTCCACCCTTCTTTCTGCTCCGGCACGTGCCGAAAGCATGATATTTCATCATTCTTCTGTGCGCCGGAGTTTTCCACAGGGACATATTGCAAATTATACAGAAAATAAGCGCAACAGTTCACGTTTATTATAGCAATTTCTGGTATATTTGTCAAGTTTGTGAAAATCTGACCCGATTTTGCGAAAATCTTGTGAAAACCGATGGAACTTGTGAAACTGTGTTGTTTTTTTGCGGACTGGAAACGTATCTGCGCTTTTTCCAAAAAAAGCACAAAATGTTTTCAAGTCTGCACGCAAAAAAGCACGGATTGACAGTGTGAAAATTGCCAATCCGTGCTCGGATTTCATATTGCGTTCTGAGAACTCGTGTTCATAGGCGTCGAACCCGATGTGGATCCGTTTGCTC
>OLQM01002310.1_pt1 | contig 19007 bp, 12 predicted proteins | sample 1673161 | NCBI WGS metagenome assembly OLQM01 (sample SAMEA3136761, study PRJEB25190) | human gut metagenome | reverse complement strand
TGTATGATTTATGTGCAAATGTAACAATTTTGCTCTTTTCCTGTATAATTTAGGAGGGTCTTTTCTGTAAACCTGCGCTACTTTTGCTGACGAAAGAATACGAAACTTTAATAAACAAATCATTATTATGAAAACAATCCTCACGACATTGGGAATATCCCTCCTAGTTTTGGCGGGTTGCACAAGTCAGAAGCAGACCGAGAGCAACTTTATCCAAGAGAATATTGATAATGCGGTGGCGCAGGAGACCATTCAGACCGACATTATCGAAAAGTCAGGGAAAATTCTGAATCCAAGAACTATCAACAAAGACGGTAGCATTGTTTATGTACCCATTGATGACTGGTGTTCCGGTTTTTTCCCCGGTAATATCTGGCATATGTATGAGTTGACCGGTGATAAGAAATGGTTGCCGCTGGCTGAGAAGTATACAGAAGCGCTGGATTCCGTGCAATACCTGACCTGGCATCATGATGTGGGCTTTATGATTGGTTGCAGCTATCTGAACGGATATCGTTTTGCCGGTAAAGAAGAATACAAGCCTGTGATTATTCAGACGGCTAAGTCTCTTTCTACCCGTTTCCGTCCGGCGGCAGGCGTACTTCAGTCTTGGGATGCCGATAAAGGTTGGCAGGCAGAACGCGGTTGGAAATGCCCGGTTATTATAGATAATATGATGAACCTGGAACTATTGTTCGAAGCTTCCAAGCTTTCAGGCGATTCCACTTATTATAATGTTGCCGTGAAGCATGCCGATACCACCATGAAGAACCATTTCCGTGCCAATAACAGCTGTTATCACGTAGTGGATTATGATCCCGTAACCGGTGAGGTACGTAAGAAACAAACCGCACAGGGGTATGCTGACGAATCCGCCTGGGCACGCGGACAGGCATGGGCTATTTACGGATACACCATGTGTTACCGTTATACCCACGATCAGAAGTATCTTGATATGGCTGAAAAGATTTATAACTTTATCTTCAATAATCCGAACTTGCCGGAAGACCTTGTACCGTATTGGGACTTTGATGCTCCCAATATTCCGAACGAACCCCGTGACGTTTCGGCTGCTGCATGTACGGCATCTGCTTTGTACGAGTTGAGTACATACATTCCCGGCAAAAACTATAAGGAAACAGCAGATAAGATTATGGAAAATCTCGGTTCTCCGGCTTATCGTGCAGAAGTGGGCACAAACGGTAATTTCATTCTGATGCACTCTGTAGGCAGTATTCCTCATGGTGCTGAGATTGATGTTCCGTTGAATTATGCGGACTATTACTTCCTGGAAGGAATTATGCGCAAAAGAGACTTGGAATCAAACAAGAAGCTGTTTTAATTCACATGCTGAAACTATAAATGATAATTTAGGGGCGTAGCGCCCCGGCAAAGTTTCCATTCGGTGTGATAGCAACAGTATCTCACCGATAAATTCCCATTTATAATTTCAACGTAATTTAATAAGAATAAAATGATAAATCGGTTTAGTTTGTTTTTGGGAGGCTTGGGCCTGTTTGCCCTGCAAGGCTGCAAAACTCAGCAGGGAGAGCAGGCACAACTTCCGAATGTAATTTATGTCTTCCCCGACCAGTACCGTAATCAGGCTATGGAGTTCTGGGGACAGGATGGGTTTCGCGACAAGGTGAACTTCCGCAATGATCCGGTGCATACTCCTAACTTGAATAGCTTTGCCCGTGAAGCGTTGGTGTTAAGTTCTGCCCAAAGTAACTGTCCGTTGAGTAGTCCTCATCGGGGTATGCTGTTGACGGGGATGTATCCCAATAAAAGCGGAATACCTTTGAACTGTAATTCAAACCGGCCTATCAGTTCCCTGCGTGCCGATGTGGATTGCATAGGTGACGTATTTAATAAATCCGGATATGACTGCGCTTATTTTGGTAAGTTACACGCTGACTTTCCTACACCGAACGATCCGCAACGTCCCGGTCACTATGTAGAAGATCGAATACCTGCCTGGGATGCCTATACGCCGAAAGAACGCCGTCACGGCTTTAATTACTGGTACTCCTACGGTACTTTTGATGAACATAAGAATCCCCGTTACTGGGATACGGATGGAAATCGTCACGATCCGAAAGAATGGTCACCGTTGCATGAGTCCAAGATGGTGGTTTCTTATCTGAAGAACGAAGGGAATGTACGTGATCCGAAGAAGCCTTTCTTTATAATGGTGGGTATGAATCCGCCCCACAGCCCGTACCGTTCATTGGATGATTGTATGGAAGAAGATTTCAATCTGTACAAAGATCAACCTCTGGACAGCCTTCTTATCCGTCCCAATGCAGATAAGAAGCGTGAAAAAGCAGAGAGCGTTCGCTACTACTTTGCCTCTGTTACCGGTGTAGACCGTGCTTTCGGACAGATCCTTGAAACACTGAAAGAGCAGGGTTTGGATAAGAATACGATTGTGATCTTTGCTTCCGACCATGGTGAAACAATGTGTAGCCAGTTCACGGATGATCCGAAGAATTCTCCTTATTCCGAATCTATGAATATACCGTTCCTGGTACGTTATCCCGGTCATATCCAGCCGCGTGTAGACAATCTTCTGATGTCCGCGCCGGATATTATGCCGACTGTCCTGGGGCTGTGTGGTTTGGGCGATTCCATTCCGTCTAATGTGCAGGGACGCAACTGGGCACCTCTTTTCTTCGATGAAAAGGCGGAAATTGAACGTCCCGGTGGTGCTTTGTATATCCAGAATCTGGACGGAGAAAAGGATGCGGATGGTAAAGTGCAGACTTATTTCCCTTCTTCAAGAGGATATAAGACGGCACGCTATACTTTGGCTTTCTATATTGATAAGAAAGACCATAAGCTGAAGAAAAGCCTGTTGTTTGATGATGAAAAGGACCCTTATCAGATGAATAATCTTCCGTTGGAAGAAAATAAAGAAATCGTTGCAGAACTTTGCCGTGAGATGGGCAAGGAGTTGAAGGCGATAGATGATCCCTGGTATAAGGAACGTATTCTTTCCGACATGATACCTTACTAAAACTCTCTTTTCTAAATGAAACTGCCTCCCTCGATTCGCTTGGATCAGAGGGAGGCAGCTTTTTTATAGGGTGGTGGAGCTTATTTATTCAGCTTCCACTCGCAACCGTCTTTACCGTCTTTTATCTCAAAACCGAGTGCTGTAAGTTCATTGCGAATCTTATCACTGGTAGCCCAGTCTTTATTGGCTTTGGCCTTCATGCGCTCTTCCAGTAACATATCTACTACTTTACCGAAAGCAACTTCACGCTCTTCATTGGAATTGTTTTCTTCTTTCAGTCCCAGAATGTCGAAGCAGAAAAGATGGAAAGTTTCTTTCAGCTCTTTCAGATCATCGGCAGTGATGGTGTCGTTGCCTGCAATGATGTTGTTAATCATTCTGGCTCCGTCGAAAAGATGAGCAATGACTATCGGGGTATTCAAGTCATCATTCATGGCTTCATAGCACTTTTCACGCACTGCTTTCACATCTACGCTGGAAGTGGCGGACGGAGTGATCTTTTCCAGTCCGTTCACGGCATCCATCATTCGGGTTAATCCCTTTTCCGCTGCTTGCAAGGCTTCGTTGCTGAAGTCTACCGTACTGCGATAGTGAGCTTGCAGGATGAAGAAGCGGATGGTCATCGGACTGTATGCTTGTGTCAGCAACTTATGTGTGCCGTTGAAGAACTCGTCCAGATTGATGAAGTTACCGTAAGACTTACCCATCTTCTGTCCGTTGATGGTAATCATATTGTTGTGCATCCAGTAATGTACCATGTCATTGCCCTGTGATGCAACCGATTGAGCAATCTCACATTCGTGGTGAGGGAAGATAAGGTCCATGCCACCACCGTGAATATCGAAATGTTCGCCGAGGTATTTCTTACCCATGGCCGTACATTCGGCATGCCATCCCGGGAAACCGTCGCTCCATGGAGAAGGCCAGCGCATGATATGCTCCGGTTGGGCACATTTCCATAAGGCGAAGTCGGCGGGGTTATGCTTTTCAGCTTGTCCGTCCAGTTCGCGGGTGGTGTTCAGTACGTCATCCAGATTGCGGCCGGAGAGTTTTCCGTAATGGTAATCCTTATTGTATTTTTCTACGTCAAAGTAGACAGAGCCTTCACTGACATAAGCATAGCCATTCTTCAGGATCTCTTTCACCAGCTCTATCTGCTCGATGATGTGTCCCGAAGCGTGCGGTTCGATACTGGGTGAAAGTACGTTCAGCGCTTCCATTGCCTTGTGGTAACGGTTGATGTAGTATTGCGCTACTTCCATCGGCTCCAATTGTTCCAGTCGTGCTTTCTTGGCTATTTTGTCTTCTCCGTCGTCAGCGTCATGTTCCAGATGGCCTACATCGGTGATGTTGCGGACATAACGTACCTTATATCCCAAGTGGGTAAGGTAGCGGAAAAGCAAGTCGAAAGTAATGGCAGGACGTGCATGTCCCAAGTGCGCGTCACCGTAAACGGTAGGACCGCAGACATACATACCTACATGTGGAGCGTGCAGTGGCACGAATAGCTCCTTTTTCCTATCTAAGGTGTTGTAAATTGTCAGTTGATGTTCCATAACGTTTGAATTTTAGTTCTTTAAAGAGCACAAAGTTACAACAAATAATTTATTAAACGGTTCTGTTGTCGGATTTAATGGCTTTTAGTACAGTAATGAAGAGGTTCTTTTCTTATTTCTTTCCAAGCCGGATACTGAGTCCGAACTTCAGGTTCAGATAGTTTCCCGGCCTCTCTTTTACTTCATATTGCTCTATGATTTCTTGGGTATATATATTGCTTCGCTGATAGTGGCCTGTGAACGTGCGTGGATATATGACTTGCTCCGTATCAAAGCCGTACTTTCTTCGGTCAGAGGTACCTCTGCATGGAGAACGTACGGAGCAGGTACGGCCCAGATACGTCTCGGATATGGATCGGATAAAAAAGTATCTGTAAAAAGGTTAACTTTAATAATAATATGTATCTTTGCCATTGATTATGGTGTCATCCGTCGCTTTCGTGGCGGGTGGTGAAAAGGGAATCAGGTGTAAATCCTGAACAGACCCGCTGCTGTAAGCTTCAAACAAAGTCTGAAGACGATACTCACGCCACTGTTTTCTGCATGAACGGGAAGGGAGTCATCAGATGAAGCAAGTCAGAAGACCTGCCATGATCTGGAATCAGGAGTTCTCTGGGATTAGAAATCCGGTCGTACTTATTTTTTATAGGGTTATCATTGATTACTCTTGGCAGAGGTTTGATACTCTCTTTAATACATGAAATCGAATGTATCATCGCATTTTATTGGCAGTGGTAATGCCATTAGTATGCTGTTGCGTGGATTTGTATGCTCAAACGGTAGACTCTACAAAGACTTATCATATAGAAGAAGTCTCTGTATCAGCGCAACGCATCCGTAAAGAAGTGATTCCGGTACAAATGCTTGCCGGAGAAGAACTTCAGAAATTGAGTGTCCATTCTGTGGCTGATGCAATCCGTTATTTTTCCGGAATCCAGATAAAGGATTATGGAGGAATCGGTGGTTTGAAAACTGTCAACATACGTGGACTTGGCACTCAACATGTGGGCGTATTCTATGATGGCGTTCAGTTGGGAAATGCTCAGAACGGACAAATCGATCTGGGACGTTTCTCGTTGGATAACATGGAGGCCGTTTCACTCTACAATGGCCAGAAGAGCGCTATCTTTCAATCGGCAAAGGATTTTGCTTCAGCCGGTTCCATCTACATGACAGCTCGTCATCCTTCTTTTGGCGAAGGACAGAACTATCGCCTGAAAGGAACTTTCAAAACCGGTTCTTTCGGTTTGGTCAATCCTTCCGTTCTGCTGGAACATAAGCTGGGCAAGCAAGTAAGCGGTTCGCTAAGTGCTGAGTATATGTATACCAGCGGGAAATATAAGTTCCGTTACCGACAGAAAAACGGATATGATATAACAGAAACCCGTAAGAACGGTGATGTGGAGGCCATTCGTGCAGAGTATGGCTTATTCGGAGATATGCAAGGGGGAGAATGGAAAGCCAAAGCTTATTTATATAATTCCGAACGGGGATTGCCCGGTGCCGCTGTGCGTGAGACGGGTGACTTTGTGCATGAAGACCGCCAATGGGATACGAACTTCTTTTTGCAGGGCTCTTTCCGGAAACATTGGGGAAACTACAGTTTACAGACGAATGGTAAGTATGCTTACGATTATCTTCATTATCTGTCCGATCCGCGCTTGGATGTTACTACAATGTATGTGAACAATCATTACCGCCAGCATGAACTCTATTTTTCGGCAGCGAATATGCTGAATATTCTTCCTTTTTGGAGTGCGGACGTTTCGGTGGATTTTCAGTGGAATAAATTAAATGCCGACCTGGTGAACTTCGTCTATCCCTGCCGTTACACGGCACTTGTGGCGGCAGCTACGGCACTGCATTTTGAGCGATTCAAACTACAAGCCAGTCTGCTGGGGACATTTGTACACGAGACTACGAAGGTTCCCAACGCCGCAGCGGGTGATAAACACAAATATACGCCTACCGTCGTGGCATCTTGGCAACCTTTCAAGAACGAAGATCTGAATCTGCGTGCTTTTTACAAAAAGATATTCCGCATGCCGACGCTGAATGACCTTTACTATACCTTCATAGGAAACATTGACCTGAATCCGGAATATACCACACAATATGATATAGGTGTAACTTATTCCCGCAAATTCCGTGGAGGTTATCCTGCCCGGCTGGAGTTTCAGGCAGATGCTTACTATAACGAGGTCACCGACAAGATTGTAGCCATGCCTACTTCTAACCAGTTCCGTTGGACAATGGTAAATCTGGGCTATGTGGAGATGCGCGGGGTGGATGTGGCTCTGCAAACCGAATGGCATTTATTGAAAGACCTGAAGGCCAACCTGCGGGTGAACTATACGTATGAGAAAGCGCAGGATTTCACCGATGCAAAAAGTGACTATTACGGTGGACAGATACCTTATATTCCCTGGCACAGCGGTTCGGCTGTCCTTAATTTGAGTTATAGGGATTGGGACATGAATTACAGTTTTATCTATACCGGCGAGCGTTATGAATCGAGTGCCAACATTCCGGAGAATTATGCCAAGGAATGGTATACGAACGACCTTTCCCTTTCCCGCCGCTTGCATTGGAAAAAGATGTTGTGGAAACTGACCGCCGAAGTCAATAATGTCTTCAATCAGCAGTACGAGGTGGTACAATGGTATCCCATGCCGGGAATAAATTTCCGCTTTGTGATAAATGTAGAACTTTAAAACCAAATACACGGCTTATGAAAAGAAGTAAATTATTACTGATGTGGCTTGCGGGCATGCTGATACTGTTGGTATCCTCGTGCCGTAGCGACGACGAAGAACTGGTACTTTCCAGTGTGACGAATGTGACACCGGGCGTACAGGTGACAGGTCCGGTCAAGGGATTTTTCCTGTTGAATGAGGGGAATATGGGAAGTAACAAGGCTTCTCTGGACTATTTCGATTACGCTTCGGGTAATTACTGTAAGAACATTTATCCGGAATTGAATCCTACCGTACAAAAAGCGCTGGGTGATGTGGGAAATGATATTCAGATAAATGGTGATAAACTGTTTGCTGTCATTAACGTATCCCACCTGGTGGAGGTGATGGATGTCAATACAGCAAGGCATTTGGCTGCCATCCCTATTCCTAACTGTCGCTATATCGTTTTCAACGGTCGCTATGCTTACGTCAGTTCTTATGCGGGTAAAGTGGTGATTGATCCCAATGCCAGACTGGGGTATGTGGCTAAAGTGGATCTGAATTCCTTGCAGGTGGTGGACACTTGTGATGTCGGCTATCAGCCGGAAGAGATGGTAGTGGTAGGGAATAAACTCTATGTAGCTAATTCCGGAGGTTATCGTGTACCCAATTACGATAATACCGTATCTGTGATAGACCTGAACACCTTTACCGAAATCAAAAAAATAACGGTAGGCATCAACCTTCATCGGATGGCAATTGATGCGCGTGGAAATATTTATGTTTCATCACGTGGTGATTATTACGACATACACTCCAAGGTATATGTCATAAACTCTCATAATGATATGGTGACTGATGTGCTGAACTTTCCGGCCAGTGAGTTTTGTCTGAGTGGGGACTCGCTCTTCTATTACAGTACGGAGTATAGTAAGTACACCGGGCAGAATACCATTAGTTATGGCATTTATGACACGCGGAAGAAACGTGTAGTGACTACGAACTTCATTACGGACGGTACGGAAAAGAGTATCGAGGTACCTTATGGATTGGCTGTGAATCCCGATACCAAAGAGATCTTCGTGACCGATGCCAAAAATTATGTTACCCCCGGAACACTCTATTGCTTCACGCCCGAGGGAAAAAAGAAGTGGAGCGTTACGACAGGGGACATCCCTGCGCACTTTGTATTTACAACGAAACGATTGCAAGTAACATTTTCTAATCAATAAATAGTATGTTTAAAAATCTGTATTTAAAACTATCGTTTGTCGGACTGTGCCTGTTTGCATTGGGTGCCTGTTCGGATGATGATGACGAAGCGGGGCTGGTTGGAGCTCCCGAGTGTTCGCTAAACTCCGATACCGGAGAGTATAAAGTAAAGATAGGACATGAGGTGACATTGCAGGTGACTGCGGAGAATGCCATCAATCCTGTGTATGCTTGGAAACGTGCAGGTAAGATTGTGTCTGAGCAGGAAACCTATCAGTTTAAAGGTGATCAGTTAGGAGAATTCTTTGTGAATTTCCGCCTGGATGCTGATAACGGAAGTGTGGAAAAACAAGCCAAAATAACAGTCGTAGACCGTCTGCCGCCTGAAATTACGGTGAGTAGTTCGGCTGTGGGCTATTGCGATGTAGCTCTGAAGGTGGCTGCCGAAACTAAATACACGGACGAGAGTACCACTTTTGAGTGGAGCTATGGCGGACGTGTGGTAAGCCACGACTCCATCTATCAATTTAAAGAGAAGGAGATAGATGTTTATACGCTTGCTCTGAAAGTAACCAATGCCGATGGTGTGGATGTGAAGAACATTAATATCTCGGTGATACCGGAAGAAGAGCCGGTGTTGTTCTTTGATAACGGCCGCTATGTGGAACCTTCCACCATACATGATGTGCGAACTATGACTTGTCCTATTGGCAGAAGCCTTGTGTTGGCACCTGTAAGATTCTCAATCAGCGATGATGCGGTGTACGAATGGAGCGTGGACGGGAGTGTACAGAGCGAAACTTCCATTCATTTCAAGTTTACGCCTTCTGCTGAAGGCCAGATTTATGAAATAAAAGTGAAGGCTATCGACGGTGGTAAAACAGCTGAGGCTACGGTTAAAGTGGAGTGTACTCCCAAGGAAGGTACCTATTTCAGAGCACCGACCGCAAAGAGTTATTGGATATCCAATCATTGCTTTGAGTTCACGCCTGCTCCGGGGCAGTTCGTTAATTTCTCTCAGGACAAGACTGCCGAAGATGCACGAATGACGATACAGAATACACTGAATAATGGTGGTGGAACCGGTTGGATCGCTTCTCTTGGCGCATGGGGCGGTTATTTTATTTTGGGCTTTGACCACAGTGTAGAGGATGACGGTAAGGGTGAAGCAGACTTTGATATTGTTGGTAATCCGCTTGGTAAATATTGGTGTGAGTGTGGTGTCGTATGGGTAAGCCAGGATGAAAACGGAAACGGTATTGCTGATGATACTTGGTATGAACTTAAAGGTAGTGAAACAGGAAAGCCCGGAATCACTCAACGTTATGCTCTGAAGTATTATCGTCCTACGCAGGATAAGCAGGATGTACTTTCGATTGACAATGATGGTAACCTGACTTTCCTGAGACGAAATGCTTACCATCCGAATAGCGGTTATTTCCCTTGGTTCATGAAAGAGGAATACTATATCCTGACAGGAACTTGCTTGGGCGATCAGTTTAAAACGGAAGGTATTGAAACTAATTGGGGCTTTGACTGGGGATATGTGGACAATATAAATGATCCGACCGGATTCCGTATTGAGAACGCCATTCAGCAGGACGGCAGCCCGGCTAATCTGAAATACATCGACTTTGTGAAAGTTCATACGGCACAAATGGGACAAGGAGCAGCTGTAGGTGAGATTTCTACCGAATCTTCTGCTGCTATGGACTTGCGATTGAAACCTTGATTTAGTAATTTAAAACAAATAGAATCATGAATAAATATATCCTTGGGAGCATTTTGTTCGTATTGGCCTGTCTCACGGGCTGCGATGACAGCAATGATCCTTTTGAGGGAACTGATAACTTTATCACTTCCTTTACCCTGAAACAGGGAGACCAATCTCTTGTAGCCTCTTTCCGGGGGGACACCATTGTGATGAACATTCCGGAAGAAGTGATACTCAGTGATGTTAAGGCTCAAGTGGTGTGCAGCGAGAACGCTACAATCAAGCCGGACCCCGCTACAGTGTATAACTGGGAGGAGGAAATGTTCTTTACCGTGACTTCCCTTTCAGGCCAGTCACGCAAATACCTCTATACGCCTCGCAGAAGCAGTGTACCCGAAACCGGTATCATCTTGCTGAATACGCAGGAAGAATTGGATGCTTTCGGTGCAAAAGGTATTTCGTATCTGGATGGTAGTTTGATTATCGGACAGCAGTTGGGTACAGATTCCATTAAGTCTCTGGCAGCATTGTCAACCCTGAAGCAGGTGTCCGGTAGTATCACTATTAATACCCGTTACCGTGGGCATGAATTTGCCGGGCTGGAGAATCTGGAAGAGATAGGTGGTTCTTTCCAGATTATTTCGGCTGACAGTTTGTGGACCGTGGATTTGAATAAGCTGACCCGTATAGGGGGTGATCTAGACATAAAGAGCGCGGCTGTGGGTGATATTTCCTGTTCTTCACTGAAGAGTGTGGGCGGTAACCTCTCGATGGAAGCTCCTTTTGTCTCTACGGAATTTTCCGCATTGCAACAGGTGAGCGGTAACCTTTCGCTGAAAGGTAAATCATCGGTAGAGAAAATGTCTTTCCAGTCTTTGAAGCATGTAGGAGGAAGTATTGAAGTGAGTATGTCAGCCATTCGTCTGGACTTCAGCGAACTGTTGTCCTGCAAAGACTTGAATGTGACCGGAAAAACTCTTCTGTTGCTCTATTGCCCGAAGTTACAGGATATTTCGGGGAAACTCAGCATTGCAGATAACCCGCTGTATGAAGTTTCTTTCCCGGCGCTGACTCATTTAGGTGAATTATCGCTTAGTTGCCCGAAAGTGAATCAGATGAATATGCCTCTGTTGAAGGCGATAGACGGTAATGCCAGTATTTCCATTGCCGGATTCAATCCCGAGCAGTTGGCTTCGCTGGAAAGTATTGGCGGAACTCTGAGTCTGACAGCTACCGGTAGCGTGAAGATGCCGGCTAAATTGAAGAAGGTGGGAAAGATCTCTTTAGGTTCAGGTATGAGTGAGATTGATTTGCGCGGTGTAGAAATGGAAGAATTACTGTTGCAGGGTTCGGACATGAGTACAACTGTCGTGAAGGGTGATGATGTGTTTGCCGGAAGCATAGTCATGTCCGGTCTCTCTCCCCAATTCCAGGGTTTTAAGGAAATCGGTTCTCTAAAGCTCAACTATCTTAGCAATAATGGTGGAACAACGAATATAGCTGGTATCAACAAAATCACTGGTGACTTTTCTTATTGGAATAATTCGAATATTCAGGAGATCATTATGCCCGACTTGCAAGAAGTGGGTGGTATATTCGACCTTTACTCTAATATTAAAGAGTTTCATTTCCCCGAACTGAAAACAATTGGTGGAGATACTCGGATATGTGTCAATACCACTGATGAACGTTCGTTCCCCAAGCTGGAAAAGGTAGGTGGAAATCTGCTTATTCAGACAGGTTATGAGCAATATGGCAATGTTTATGAACCGGTTCTTTACTATCCGCTACTGAAAACGGTGGGCGGGACGTTGTATCTTCGCCCTTATGGTTATAATGAAACCCAGAATATGCAGAACACTAAACTGACGGACTTGAACTTCCTTGTATCTCTGGAGAGTATTGGTGGCTTCAAAATAGTGAACCACAAGGCTCTGGCCTCTTATGAGGGATTGAAGAAAGCCATCAAGAGTTGTCCTGAAACGAACTGGATTGTTGAGGATAACCTGTATAATCCAACGTACAAGCAGCTGGCAGAGGATGGACTATGGACCCTGCCTGCCGAAGAAGAATAATCAAGTATAAAATAAAGAAAATATGAAACTAAAAAGTTTAGCATACATATTGATGATAGGCTTCATTTCGCTGCTGGCCGGTTGCGATGACGAAGACTCTGCTTTCTCCGGAAGCGAAAACTATATCACTTCATTCAGCCTGAAATTACAGGATGGAAAGACCTATGCGGCCACTATTACTGAAGATGAACTGACTCTGTCTGTGCCCGAAGGTGTTTCGGTGCAGGGAGCCAAAGCTGAGGTTTTGTGTAGTGAGCTTGCCACGATTACCCCGGATCCGTCGAATATAACAGATTGGGAAGGAAATCAGACGTTGACTGTAACCTCTTATAATGGTAAGGAACGTACGTATCATTACTCTCTGAGCCGCACATTGATTGTCGGTGAGGGGGATGTGCTGCTGGAAACGGCTGAAGACGTAGAAGCTTTTGCAGCACGTGGTATCAGCCGCATAGAAGGAAATCTGATTATCGGTAAGGAAACGGGAAGCGTAAAGGAAGATTCGTTACTTTCTTTCGCTGCGCTGAGTGGTGTGAAAGAAGTATCCGGAACGGTGCTTATCAATCCTACTTACAAAGGTACTTCAGTTGCAGGACTGGAGAATCTGGAAAGGGCAGGAGCACTGAAGATTGCAGGCCGTATCGGTACGAACGGAGCGTTTGGTAATAAGGAACTGGAACACATCGAACTGTCTCAACTGAAGATGGTAGGTGGCGATCTGTATCTTTCGGCTGATACGCTTCGCACACTGAATCTGCCAAAACTGGAAAGTGTGGGCGGTACGTTGACCTTACAGGCAATCCACTTCAAACAGTTGGAATTCCCGGCTTTGGAGATTATAGGAAAGGATATCACCTTTACCGGACGACAGAACGGAACGCTTGAACTGACGGAAGAAGTTAGTTTCCCGGCTCTGAAAACGCTGGGTAATCAGTTGACTCTGAAAAGCTACAAGAAGGTGAAGAAAATAAACTTCCCTGCCTTGGTTTCCGCGGCTACTATCTCGCTTGAATCGCTTTCGGATTTGGAGGACGTGTTCTTTAGTTCGTTGGAAGAAATATCATACAGCTTTTCATTGCAATATCCAATGAACAATCTGAATGAAGTGAGTCTCCCTAAACTGACGAAAGCCAACAGTATGCGCATTTATAATAATGGTGTCAAAAAACTGGATTTAGGCTCGCTTGCTTATGTAGGTAAAAACGGACTGACCATAGAACACTGTCAAAGCCTTGGAGAACTTAATCTTTCTTCATTGACTACTGTAGACGGTGCCGCTACTATATCTTATCTTGCCATTCCTGATATGGAGCCGTTGAAAAAGTTGAAGAGTGTAGGAGGAGATCTGAAATTGACCACATTATCGAATGTGAAACAACTGGACAATGCCTGTCCCGAATTGGAGACCGTAGGTGGCGGATTCTCTTTGGGGGGCTATAGTGAAGAGGCTACTGTTTTATCCGGATTCAATGCACTGAAGACTATCGGAGGGACATTCTCTTTGTCATCCATGCCAGGGGTTACTGATATAACAGGTTTGGGCTCATTGACTTCTGTCAGTCGGGTTTCAATGGAACAGTTGCCTAAGCTGGAGAAAATATCTTTCCTGAAGAATCTGAAAGGAGCGCATTTCTCTTATTTATCTTTGGGAAATGTGGCTGCTCTGAAAGAAATGGATGTTACAGGCTTGACCATTGACGAACTGAAATTGAGCTCTGTTCCTGAAGGTCTGCTATTGAAAGGCGATGACACTTTCACGGGAAAAGTGTCAGTGTCAGGTAGTAAAGGAATGCGTTTCGAAGGACTTGAGAATGCAGAGATCTCATTGGAATTTGCAATTGTGAAAGAGGAGGCGAACTTTACCTTCCCAGGTCTGAAGAAGGCTAAAAAACTGACGGTTACTCAAGGTTATAATGTCAACCTTGCCATAATCAGTTTTGAAGATCTGGAAGAGGTAACGGGGGCTATGAGTCTTCAGGAAGGTTCTTATGTGAACAATGTAGTGCAACCTGTTCAGTTTCCGAAGCTGGCCAAAGTAGGTAGCTTTACTTATGGGGGAGTACTTAAAACTCTGAGTTTGCCTGCTTTGCAGGAAGTAACAGGCGTGTGCAGCATCGGTACTTGTTTTACAAATGGAGTTCCTGCTATGCTGGAAAGTATTAATCTGCCTGCTTTGAAGCGTGTGGGTACTCTGAAACTAACAATAGGTGGTGCTACCGGAAGCAATCCTAATACAGTGATTACCAATCTGGATTGCTTTGAAAACCTGGAATCTGCCGAGTCGGTGTATATTGAAAAACAGATGGGACTGATTTCTTATAAGGGATTGGCAAAAGTTATTGCGGGGCTGAACGATGCTGAAGCGTGGGAAGTAATTGGCAATGCTTTCAATCCTACTTTTGAAGAAGTGAAAGCCGGAAAACTGGAAAAAGAAGAATAAGATAGAGATTCTCTTCATCATAAGCGGGAGATGTACTGGAAGGTTGAAAGACAGGAAAGAACATTCTCCCGCTTCTTTATTGTATAATAAGTGCGACAGCGGCTGATTTTATTTCATATTACTGATGGGTGTAAGTTCACCACAGATTCATATATATGTTTATTCTTTGCCAGAGAAATAATTCTTATTTTTGTACTCATGAAGTCTGCTAAGCGTGTATTATTAGGTATGAGTGGAGGCACAGATAGTTCTGTTGCCGCCATGCTGTTGCAAGAGGTCGGTTATGAAGTAACCGGTGTAACGTTTCGTTTCTATGATTCGGAAGGCTTTGAAGAATCTTTGGATGATGCCCGTAATCTCGCTTCCCGCCTGAATATCCCGCACATCATCTATGATGCCCGCGAATTATTCCGTGAACGCATTATCCGCTATTTCGTAGATGAATATCTTTCCGCCCGTACCCCTGTTCCCTGTACTCTCTGCAACAATGAACTGAAATGGCCGTTGCTGGCAAAGATTGCCGATGAAATGGGCATTTATTGGATTTCTACCGGACACTACGTACGTAAAGTTTTCCGGGATGGCTATTACTTTATAGCCCCGGCTGCCGACCGTGATAAGGATCAGACTTTCTTCCTCTGGGGACTGCAACAGAACATTTTAGAACGTATGCTCCTTCCAATGGGTGACTGGACTAAAAATGAAGTGCGTGCCTATGCTGCTAAGCGGGGCTTTGAACGGACAGCAACCAAAAAGGATAGTCTTGGTGTATGCTTCTGCCCGATGGATTACCGCTCTTTCTTGCAGCGTGAAGTTCCGCAGGATGCTTTGCCGGGAAAAGGACAATTTCTCGATGAAAGCGGGACTTTTTTAGGTTGGCACGAAGGATATCCCTTCTATACGATTGGTCAGCGCAGAGGATTGGGTATTCATCTGAACCGTCCTGTTTTCGTAAAAGAGATACATAAAGAGAGGAACGAAGTGATACTTGCGCCTCTCGCTTCTCTTTACAAAGAGGAAATGCTGTTGAAAGACTGGAATATTGTGGATACTTCCCGTTTACTGAATTCCGAGGATGTCATTGTCAGGATTCGCTATCGGAAGCAAGCTAATCACTGCACTGTCAGTATAACGGATGAGAATCTCTTGCATGTGCTATTGCGCGAACCACTGGAATCCATTGCTTCCGGACAGGCTGCGGCATTTTACGATGAGGCAGGTCTGTTGCTGGGAGGAGGTATCATCCTGTAATTTCCGTACAATCATTCTTTTATTTGTTTCTGAACAAAAAAATAGTTTACTCTGTTTGAAATACAAAGACGTCTTTGTTTTGCGGAACAATTAAAACGAATAACAGTATGAAACGTATATATTTAATGATACTATTTGCCACTTTGGCAACAATCGTCTCTGCCCAAACGGACGATAAGGGATATAAAGAAGGAGCTTGGGTACTGAAGGGTGTGACAGGTATAAATATGTCGCAAACTGCAATGACAAACTGGTCGGCCGGTGGTGAGAATTCTATTGCCGGGAATGCTTACCTGAATGGGTCACTGACACATAAGAGCGGAAACTGGCTATGGGTGACGAACCTGGTGCTGGATTATGGTCTTTCGAAAACCAAATCGCAAGGGATGAGAAAGAGTTCTGATAAAATAGGATTATCTACCCAGTTGGGCTATGCAGCCACTAAAGTTTGGTATTATACGCTTATGGCTGATTTGAATACTCAGTTTGCCAAAGGATATAATTATCCGGACAAGAGTCACTATATATCTAACTTCTTTGCTCCCGCCTATTCTAATGTGGCATTGGGTATGGAATATCGTCCGAAGAGTAATTATTCTATATTCCTTTCACCTGTCTCCACAAAGATGACCTTTGTGAGCGATGATTATCTTTCTGATTTAGGTTCTTTCGGTGTTGATCCGGGGGATCACTTTAAGATCGAAGCCGGAGCTTTCCTGAAAGCCCGTGCAGAGCTGCCTGTCATGGAAAATGTGAATCTGATTACTACAGCCGATTTCTTCACTCCTTATAATAAAGACTTTGGTAATGTGGATGTCAACTGGGATGTGCTCATCAGTATGAAGATCAATAAAGTGCTATCAGCAACCCTGAATATGACACTGAAGTATGATAATGATGTGAAAACCTTTAATGATGAGGGCGTTGAAAGAGGGCCGAAGGTACAGTTCAAGGAGATACTGGGCATCGGATTGGCTTATAATTTCTGATAGTCTGGGATGACTGTTAGTTTCTCGGTGTGAAACTACTGGTTTCTCGGCGTGAAACTCGCAGTTTCAAGGCATGAAACTGTTGGTTTCAAGTAATGAAACTGTGAGTTTCAAGGCATGGAACAAAAATGGAAAAGACCGCATCGGTTTTGTCTGATGCGGCCTTTCTTATTTATTATCGTATTGTCCTATGCTATTGCAGGAATCAGTTGTTCAGCTCCAGCATTTCCTCGATATATTCCCTTGTATTGCTGAGACGCGGAACTTTGTGTTGTCCACCCAACTTTCCTTTTTGTGCCAGCCAGTCATGGAATAGGTCTTTGCGGGCAACAATCACCTCCAGAGGTTGTCGTCCTGATCCGCTTCGGCATCATGAGCCCCACCGAGTCCGGCTCCTTTGCCTGCGCATACGCCCTGCTGGTCGGCACCGTGTTCTACCACGAGCTGACTTGGGAGAGCCTGCTGCAGACCCTGCGCGACAGCGTGAAGGACATCACCGTCATCACCATCATTCTGGCGTTCTCCGGCGTGTTCGGCTACGGCATCGTGTTCGATAACATCACTGTCACCATTGCAAACGCTCTGCTGGGCATCACCAGCAACAGCGCGATCCTGCTGCTGCTGGTCGTCGTCTTCCTGCTGATCTGCGGTATGTTCATGGAGACCACCGTTATCGCCCTGATCCTGACCCCCATCCCCTCCCGAGGGCACCGGAAGCGGCAGGATCGCGTGTAATATCTCTCCCGCCATGGTGAAGCCCCAAATAATTCCAACCTGTTTGACATATTTCATCTGTGAATCGAATCTCCTTTTTATGGCGTTTACGCCCCTCCAAAGCGCGCCCTGCGCGCCGTCCCTATTCTACCACCTGAGCCCCCGCCGCGCAAGACCCCAATCACAGACGTGGCCGCATCCGACATGCGCCGGAAGCGGTTGCCCCGGGACAGATTTCAGGCTATAATAGTTCAGAACCCCGATCATTTGCCCCACGGGCAAAGCTTTGCAATCCCGATGCCAAAGCCCGCCCCGGCCATTCAGGAGGAATACCGCGCCATGAAAAAAATCTGCACCCGAACCTTGACGGCTGCCCAGGCCGCCGCCTTTGAGGAACTAACCGGCCTCTGCCGCGCCCACGACAAGATCCGCCTGTCCTGCCCTCTGGACGGAAGCCGTTTTTATCTGTTATCCGGGGAAATGCCGGACGGGACCGGCCGTCCGGTTCTCAACAGCGCCATCGCCGTGTTTGAGGGGGACGGTCTGTGGGAGTGCTACGGCTTCACCCGGCCGGACGCCAGAAAGCGGGGATATTTTAACGGCCTGTTGGAAATGCTGGAGCAGGATGCGGCCCAAGCGCTCCCAGAGCCTAACCTCTGTTTCGTGGCCGATCCCAATGGGAGCGCCGCCGTAAATGTTCTGGCTGCCATTGGCGCTGAGCTCTGGTACGAGGAATATGCCATGGAATGGAACAAAGGGGCCTGCAAAAGTCTCCATTCAGCTTCGCTCCCCCTCTCTCCCCTCCGCCTGACAAGCGTTTCCGTGGAATCAGAGAGCCGCTTAGACTTCACCGCCTGGCTGCCCGGAGATCAAAAGGCCGGTTCCTTCAGCCTGTATGTGCAGCCGCCTTCCGCCTGCCTGTTCGAGTTGGAGATCGCAGAGCCCTTCCGCGGCCGCGGTCTGGGGTTCACCATGGTCCGGCAGCTTCAGGACTTAACGCCCGCCATAGGCATTTCCACCCTCACCCTCCAGGTGTCCGGCGACAACCTGCCCGCCCTCAGGCTGTACAAAAAAACAGGGTTTCACATCACGGAAACCCTGTCTTACTATCTGTATTGATATGTGCTATTCCTTGCGCACCGCGATGCCCTGGGCCTCGATCTTCTGGCGGATCGCCAGCATCTTCGCGTCCGTCTGGGCGATCACATCCGCGCACTGCTTTAACTCCTGGCTGATCTCGCTGTCGTCCCGCAAATCTTTCTTGTACTTAAGCTGGTGGTCCAGACTGGCCCAGAAGTCCATGGCGATGGTGCGGATCTGCACCTCCACCCGCATGTTCCGCTTGCACTCGGTGAAAAA
>OLQM01002301.1_pt1 | contig 19081 bp, 17 predicted proteins | sample 1673161 | NCBI WGS metagenome assembly OLQM01 (sample SAMEA3136761, study PRJEB25190) | human gut metagenome | reverse complement strand
TGCCGAGGCAACCGCGCCTCGGCGCGAGAATGTGCCAAGGCACATTCTTTTTAAAAGGATGCTTGAAAAAACATGCCTGAAAAGCAGGAAAATATGCAAAATATTTTCAAAATGGAGGAAATTATGCATAATCAATTGACGGAAAGCGATATCAAAAAGATGCAGGAGGAAATTGAATACCGAAAGCTCGTTGTCCGCAAGGAAGCGCTGGAGTATGTAAAAGAAGCGCGGGCCCAGGGCGACCTTTCGGAGAATTTCGAATATTATGCTGCAAAGAAATTCAAGAACAAAAATGAAGGCAGGATTCGTTTCCTGGAGCGGATGATCAAAACGGCAGAGGTTGTTTCGGACGAATCCGCAGCGGACGAGGTCGGCATGAATAATAAGGTAGAGGTCTGGTTTGAAGAGGATGACGAGACAGAAACCTACAAAATTGTGACGACAATGCGCCAGGATTCCTTAAAAGGACTGATTTCCGGCGAGTCTCCGCTGGGGAAGGCTCTGCTGGGGCATAAGGTTGGTGACAGAGTTTTTGTGGAAATCGGCGGTGGAGACGGCTACTATGTCGTGATCCGGTCGATCGACAAGTCGGCAGGGGATGACGATGAGCTGAGAAGCTTTTAAACAATAGAATGAAAAAGAGCCTGTGCAAGAGACAGCGAGGATCGCATGGAGACGGAAAAATCTATGAAAATCATGGTGACAGGCGCAGGCGGCTTTGTAGGAAGCCGTCTGGTAGCCTATTATGGGGAAAAATACGACGTGTGGGGCGTAACCCACAAAGACCTGGATCTGACGGATGAGGCAGCGGTATTCAAAACAGTGGAAAATTACCGCCCGGATGTGCTGCTTCACTGTGCAGCGATTTCGGACGTGGCAGAATGCAGTAAAAAACCGGGGCTGTCTCATGCCGTCAATGTGCTGGGAACGGAGTACCTTGCGAAAGCCTGCGGAAAAACAGGAACAAAGCTCGTAATGTGTAGCTCGGATCAGGTTTATTTCAGAAAACGGGGAGAGCAGGAGAGTCTGGACGCATATCTGGAACCCCACTGGGAGGATTGCATCGAAACGCCGGAGCCACTTTACGGGAAACAAAAGCTGCAGGGTGAGGAGCTCTGCTTAAAATACCAGCCGGAGAGCGTAGTGCTTCGGCTTTCGTGGATGTATGACAGCCTGACAGAGAACGAGCTGGCAAAAGGCAGACGCAACCTTGCAACGATGCTTCGGGAAATGCTCGACCAAAAGCAGTCTCGGAAATTTTCGGATACGGACCACCGTGGTGTGACGGACGTAACCCTTGTCGTAAAGAACATGGAAGCAGCGTGGAAACTGCCGGGCGGCATTTACAATTATGGAAGCAGCAACGATGCAGACATGTATGAAACGGTGCGCCGCGTGATGGCATCCTTTGGGCAGGAAGCCCTTGCAGAAAAAGCGACAGGCGGTAATGTCCGCAACCTGATGATGCGTACAGACAAGCTGGCGCGGCACGGAATTTTCTTTCCGGATACGGCAGCAGGGCTGGAAGCATTTCTGCGGAAAGGCGGAGCATTATGAATGAAATGATACGCGACAGACGTTCGATAGGATGGAACAAAAAACACCCTCGGAGCTGGCACTCCGGGGGTGTTTCTTGTCCACTTGGACATCATTGCATTTCTATATCTAATTGTAATGCTCGGAAGGTAAAAAATCAATCCTTCCAGCTGCTTTCGCAATCTGCTTCCTCCGCCGACGTTTTCTGTCTGCTCTTTTGCAGCAGCTCGATGACTGCAGATGACAGCGTAACTGTCAGCAGGGAAAAGAAGATGTTGCGCAGCGGAATGTAGGAAATCGAAAGCATCAGCACGACGAAATCCGTAAAAAAGTAGGAGCGGGAAATTTTCCAGCTGGTCACCTGATGGAGGATGAGCGCCAGTGCGTCATCTCCGCCGGAAGCGCCGCCTCTGCGGACGATTAAGCCTGCGCCGATGCCAACGAACAGACCGCCGAGGATGGCGGCGATAAGTGGTTTATCTGCGTAGGAGGGCAGAAACGGTCCGGTAAATTCCCAGAAGCGATACAGCAGTGCGTAGCAGCAGGTGGAAAAAATGGCATTCTTCAAAAAGCCGGTGCCCAGAAGCTTGAAGCCGATGATATAGCAGGTCATGTCGAGCAGAAAGGAAAAGATGCCGGGTGAAATGCCCGTCCAGTGGTGCAGAAACAGGGTAAGTCCCAGGATTCCGCCCTCTGTGATCTTGCTCTGGCTGTGGACGTTGAACAGACCAAAGGACAGCACTGCTGCGCCGAGCAGCATGGAACCGTAGTGAAGGATGGTATCTTTATTTATTTTTTGTTGAAACATAAAAGCTTAAAACTCCTCTGACTCTCCGGCGAGCTTCTGACACAGCGCCAGAAACTGTTCGCCGTATTTTTGGTATTTCAGCTCGCCGACGCCATGGACAGCGAGCATTTCAGTTTTCGTCTGAGGCAGAAGGACACACATGGATTCCAGTGACTTGTCGGAAAAGACAAGATAGGGCGGAATATGCTGTGCCCGTGCGATTTCGGTACGCAGCCTGCGCAGCGCCTCGAAGGGATCGCTGCCGGTGTGCAGGGAAGAACGCTTTCTGCCGGATTTGTCCGTGCCGGGAAGCTGCCCGGCTTTTGCAGGTGTCTGCGTAGTCTTCCTTGCTGCCTTCATCGTGAGTACGGGGCGAAATTCCCCGGACTCTGCATAAAAAGACAGTCCCTTTTCTTTCACTTTTACAATAGGAAACTGATCGTCTGTAACGACCAGATAATCCGTCAGAACGAGATAATTGAGCACCTGCCGAAGAAAAACGATGGTATCCTGGGCGTGCGTTGCGTAGTAACGGTTGGAATCCAGACCAAAACGCAGTACCTTTTCGTTTTTGCTGCCGCGCAGCGTGTCGAGAATGACATTGACGCCAAAGCGCATGCCGCTTGTTAAGATACAGCCGATCAGGTCATTGGCAAGCTCTGTGATGTCGATGGTTGCAAAGGTATTTAAACAGTTGCTGCAGTTGCCGCAGTAGTTGGAGCCAAACTCACCGAAATAGCGCAGCATGTAGTCTCGCAGACAGTCGGTGGTGTGGCAGTAAAAGGTCATTTTCTTGAGGCGTTCGCGGTCTTGTCTGCGAACCTCCTCCAGTGCTTCGCCGGTCAGCTCTTCGTTATCACGATCCTGTTCGATAAAAAACTGGTTTGTGATAACATCCTGACCGCTGTAAAATAAAATACAATCGGCCTTTGCACCGTCCCGTCCGGCGCGCCCGGCCTCCTGATAATAGCTTTCCATATTTTTCGGCATGTTATAATGCAGGACAAAGCGGACGTTCGATTTATCGATACCCATGCCAAACGCATTGGTTGCGACCATGATCGGTGCATCGTCGTAGGTAAAGGCCTCCTGGTTTGCGCGCCGTTCTTCGTCGGAAAGTCCGGCGTGATAGCGGGTTGCCCGAAAACCATCCGCAAGGAGCCTGTCGCAGACCTCTTCGACATTTTTGCGTGTTGCACAGTAAATGACGCCGGAGCTGTCGGGATGGGCGAGCAGATAATCGCGGATGCTACGGTACTTGTCCTTATCGTGGCGAACCTCGAAATAGAGATTTTTTCGGTCAAAACCGGTCACAGCGACATGGGGATCGGACAGCTCCAGCATCCGGATGATGTCTTCGCGAACTTCCCTGGTTGCCGTCGCGGTAAAAGCGCCGATGACGGGACGGATGGGCAGCGTGCGGACAAATTCCGGGATTTTTAAATAGCTGGGGCGGAAATCCTGCCCCCACTGGGATACACAGTGGGCTTCATCAACTGCCAGCAGCGAAATCGGTGTGGAGGCTGCAAAATCCAGAAAATCTTCCGTCAGCAGCCGTTCCGGCGCGACGTAGATGATCTTATAACGGCCTTCTTTGGCATAAGCGAGGGCCTTTTTATATTGATTCCAGGAAAGAGAGCTGTTTAAATAGGCTGCGTGGACCCCCATCTGATTCAGGGCACGGACCTGGTCCTTCATCAGGGAAATCAGGGGAGAGATCACGAGGGTAACATGAGGCAGCAGCAGGGCGGGAACCTGATAGCAGACGGATTTTCCGGCACCGGTGGGCATAATGCCGCAGACATCCTGACCGTTTAGCAGACAGTCAATCAGCTCCTCCTGTCCGTCACGGAATGTATCATATCCATAATAAGTTTTTAAAATATCGTATTTGTCCTGCTGTTGCTTCATAATAAATGTCCTTGTCTCGTTTTGCTCCTGCTGTAATGGAAAGGATTCTGCGAATCGTAATGGATTGATTTTAACATGGTTTTGAAAACAGGGCAAGTGCTGCAGTCCACTGCGCCATTCGGAAGAGCACGAGGAAACTGCAGGGTTAAGAAAAAGGGGATAGAATATGAGTTTTTTATATCTTGACAGACTGGGAAAAACCCAGCACTATAGAAGTATCTAAGAAGAGAGGAGTACATACTAATGAAAGAGAATTTACCGGTATCCCTGCAGAAACTGATCCACAAGGTGGAAGAGACCTTTGCAGAGGATCCTGCAATGGTGGAACTGTTTATCAACTGTTTTTCCAACACCCTGGATACAACTGTGAAAAAGATGGAGGACGGCACAACTCATGTTATCACAGGCGATATCCCGGCGATGTGGCTGCGGGATTCCGTTGCACAGGTGCGCCCCTATCTGGTAGCTGCAGCAGAGGATCAGGAGATTTCCGACCTGCTGGCTGGTCTGTCCAGAAGACAGTTTTTCTTTGTAAACCATGATCCCTATGCAAATGCCTTCAATCAGGAAGAAAACGGCAACTGCTGGGATCACGATGAGACGGAAATGAGCGATTGGCTCTGGGAACGCAAATATGAGATCGACTCTCTGTGCTATCCCGTTCAGTTCGCATATCTGCTCTGGAAAAACACCGGACGTACAGACCATTTTGATGACAATTTCGTAAAAGGTCTGCACACCATCCTGAACGTATGGAAAACCGAACAGTATCACGAGGAGAAATCCCCTTATTCCTTCCAGCGTAAGGGCTGCTACTTTACAGATACCCTGTCCAGAGAAGGCAAGGGCGCTCTGGTAAAATCCGGCGTAGGTCTGACCTGGTCGGGCTTCCGTCCCAGCGATGATGCCTGCATCTACGGCTATCTGATCCCGTCCAATATGTTTGCAACAGTTGTTCTGGGCTATATGGAAACCATTGCACATGAAGTATTAAAGGATGAGGCTCTGGCAGCAGAAGCAGCTTCCCTGAAAAAAGAGATCCACGATGCCATCGAAAGCATGGCGATCGTAGATAACTATTACTATGGTAAGGTTTATGCATACGAAGTAGACGGCTACGGTCAGTATATGCTGATGGACGATGCAAATGTACCCAGCCTGCTGGCTATGGATTACCTTGGCTACGAGGCGGATGACCGTCAGGTTGTGGAAAACACCCGCAATTTTGTGCTCAGCTGTGCAAATCCTTACTATTATGAAGGCAGCTGTGCAAAGGGTGTAGGCAGCCAGCACACCAAGCCTGGCTATATCTGGCACATCGCTCTGGCGATCCAGGGTCTGACCAGCAAGACAAAGGAAGAAAAGCTTGCGATCCTGAACACCATGAAAAATACCGATGCCGGCAAGCACATGATGCACGAGGGCTTCGATGTCAATGATCCTGCAAACTACACCAGAGAGTGGTTCTCATGGGCAAACGCTATGTTCTGTGAGCTGGTTCTGGACTACTGCGATATCCGCGTAGCACGGTAAGGGACTGCAGGACGTGCGAACTTCAAAAAGTCGATGAGGCGGCAGGTCTTCTGCAGTGATAAAAACTGCAAAAGCTGCGTGAACATGTTTAGAAACTAAAAACTGCTGTGAAACGGCATTGAAACCGTTTCATGGCAGTTTTTTTGTAGGAATGTGTAAAAAAGGAGCAGATCCTTATCTCTCCAATATGCTTGGAGGTGATTTTTCATGAGCCTGAAACCGCCGAAAAAGAGTGATCTCGATAAAAACTGGATGAAAGCCCGTCAAGACAGGCCAAAGAAAATCCAACCAGAATATCATTTAATTGTTACCGAAGGGACCGAGACGGAACCTGCATATTTTGGCGCAATAAGAGATATCATTAACAATTGTATTTTGTTTATAAACTATTCTCTTTTTAAATGTACACAATATTCATATCTGTCAGCAATGATTTTAGTAATACTACATTCGAAAGCCATGTCATTCAGATACCCAATTCGTTTATTATATAATAGAGGTTCACCAATGGGAACTCGAAGAATTTGCGAATCTAGGAAATCAGCCTTAATAGCAGTGATATGATCTACTGCTGTGGTTAGTATAATATTATACTGTGTTTCAAGAAATTCATATAAATCTACAAATTTGCTAGAATGGTTTTCAAGCCCCTGAAGATAATCTGACCTTAAAAAATTGACGATAATTGATATGGGCAAACCATTGGCATACTGAACCTGTTCAATTTTGTAAACTTCTGTGCCTTCTTTTTGATTTAGTGCATCATTCACATAACTGGGAGGGATTATTTTTTTAATATAATCACCCTGAATAGTTACTTCGTAACCCTTTTCAATTAAACTCTCGGGGAGAGAGGTAAGGCTGTTGAGTCTCTGAATAGTAGAAATATCTACTATTTCCGTTCCATGACCTTGCATGACTTTTAGATATCCTTCAGATTGAAGCATGCTGATTGCTTTTCTGATGGTTGTTCGACTTACCTGAAATATCTTTTCCAGTTCGGGTTCGGGAGGAAGTAACATACCTGTTTTATAATTTCCATCCAGAATATCACGTCTGATTTGCGCATAAACTCTTTGATATGCAGATATTTTCTTATTCATCCACTAAATCTCCTAATATTAATATTTATGGTTGATATTTCTGTTTGGTTAAAAGAAATATTCCATATCATTTCTAAATTATTTACTTTATAAAACAGATTATATAAATTATAACACAAACATCATTATGAAACAATAACAAAATATATAAAATGACAATATATTTGTAAATAATATACAATAATAATTCTATAAATACAACAAAAATAATGAAAATGCAAAAAAAAGTATTGACAAAACATAATGATGAATTTAACATTATATATAAGATAAAACATAATTATGTTTAAACAAAAAGATGAAAGGAGATTAGAAATGGATTTGTCGAACTTTGTATTAAATAATGGACTTAAAATTCCAAGCATTGGGTTTGGAACGTGGGAACTCCCAGAGGGAGAAAAAACAGCATGCGCAGTAAAAAATGCGATTTCGGTGGGATATAAGCATATTGATACAGCAGCTGCTTATGAAAATGAAAGGAGTATAGCTGAGGGAATCAGGCAGTCAGGAGCCCGAAGAGAAGATGTTTTTGTCACGAGTAAAGTGTGGCTAACATCCATGGGTTATGAAAAAACATTATTATCATTTAAAGAAACATTATCTGAATTAGATACGGATTACCTGGATCTGTTGCTTATTCATGTACCTGCTGTGGAAAGTATGGTAGAACAATGGCAGAGGCTTAATCTATCTACATGGAAGGCTATGGAACACCTTTATAAGGAAGGCTATGTAAAAGCAATTGGTGTAAGTAATTTCCGGACACATCATATGACACCATTGTTGGAGGAAGCGGAAATTACTCCAATGGTAAATCAGTTAGAGTTTCATCCGGGGATGATGCAGAGCGAGGCAGTCAATCTGTGTAAAGAACATAATATACTTGTGGAAGCATGGAGCCCTCTGGGAAATGGAAAGTTGCTGCAGGCTGAGCAGCTTGTCAGAATGGCAGAAAAATATAATAAGACAACTGCTCAGTTGTGTATTCGGTGGTGTCTGCAGCATGGAGTACTTCCGCTGCCAAAATCTTTATCACCGGCTCATCTGGCTGATAATCGAAATGTGTTTGATTTCGAGATCTCAGATGAAGATATGAAAACAATTGATCTGCTTCCTCCTATTGGCGGAGTGTTTTGGAATATGGATGAGCCTCGTAAACTGTTTTATCTGGCAAGAGAACTTCATTTGTAATAATTGGCAATTAAATTATAAGGGGATAAGAGTCTGAGAGGAGGGCTATGGGAAGGGTTTTATTAGAAAGAACGAAGAAATATTTATTTATTCCATATGAAGAGGGAACTGTTGATCAGAAGATCCAGATAAGAGACAAATCGAAAAAAGAGTTCTCCTTTTATTATCCTATTGCCTCCAGCCATGTCAGTGGCTGGGGGAGAATTGAACTCCCAATTGAGATGGTTGGGGAAACAGTGGAGATTATTACAGAGCGTGATGCAATGATAGAGGCAATTTACACTCGAGAACAATGCTATGGATTAGTAGAAAGACATCCGATGGAACCATGGATACATTTTCATATTCCTTTTGGAAAGATACTGAGTGTAAAATCCTTATATCAAGATGGTAAAGAAAACTGGCGTATGTATCTGTTAGAAGATTTTTCCATGGGACTTCAAAGCAATAAGGGGATGATACGGGAATATGAAAGCAAGGATTTATATTATTGGAAAGAAGTAAGGCAGGAAATTTCAGATTTCAGAATTGCTGATAACACAGAAAAATTTCCGTTGATTGGAGATGTTGAAGAGTTTATCAGAGCTACAGATAAAAATGGAGATACCTATGGATTTGCACTGAGCAAAACATTTCGTCTAGAACAGAGTCCTGTAACAAATGTATTAAGTATTCCCATAAACATAAATGGAAACAAAATACAACCTATAAAAGAGTTGAAGCGTCTTCGTGTCTGGAAACGAGACTGGTATTTAAAAGAAATTGAAAAGGAATTTTATTTTGAGTGTCGTTTTCAGATTGAGCCAGGAGAATGGCCGGGAATTACCATTGTAGACAAGACTCGCACGATGGAAGACATACGGGCAGGAGTAATAGAAGTTGAATTAGAAATTCTGGTTGGTATGGAAGAAGAGATTTTGATTGAGTTGTCTGGACTGCACTGGAGATGGAGTGCATTGACACGGAAACTGAGATGCAAAGATTATGAGATACCAGTTACGGAAAAAGATGGGAGACTGGTGCTGCATTTCTTTTGCGACCACGTTGTTCAGGAGGTTTTTGCAGATTCCGGAGTAGGAATGCTGGTTACATATTCCGAAGAAATTAAGCAAACAGTCCATAATATCCAGAATAAAGAAATTGAAAATATTCAGAATCCGACATTTCAACTCAGGTACTATGAAGACCCCTATGTTAAAATCAAGACAAAAGGAAATACATCATCCATTATCGCAATGCATGTGTATGCTTTACGACAGCCGGATTATTCACAGAAAAACAAAAAAATTCTTCACGATATAGTTGAGGGAGAATGCGTCTATCAATGTGAGCATTATACTATTTATGAAAATGCAATAGATGATATGGTTTATGGAAGCCCGAAGACATGGGTTTTGGATTGTGGAACCCGGGTTCTGTCGCCTATAAGAACGACAGAAGATTTTCAGTGGGCAAATACTCCCTGGGGAGATATGACAAGGATTATTGACAGGGGAGAGATGTGGAATTTTCATGGATATGAGGATTTTCCGCAATTGGAAACCGGAATTCAGACAGTGGATGCAGCTTATAATTTGGCGGTTGACATTCTGCAGAAAAATCTGAGTGAAGATTATGCAATGCCAGGAAATGAAGGATTGCTCAATGCAGGCCTATTGCAAGGAAAGGGTGAAGGATTTGGTGTCTGGGTGAGAGATACCTGCCACAATGCATTCCGGATAGCTAATTTTCTGATTCCTGATAGAATAAGAAAGTCGTTGATCTTTGTTACCCGCAGAGGGTTTGATAATGGAAGTGATTCAGCAGCAATGCCACCGATTGCAATATGGGATTATTATCAGGCTACTGCAGATAAATCTATCTTATTTGAGACATATGATGATCTTTTAAAATTTGTTTCAAAAGCAGACGCTATTTATGATGTGGATCAAGGGCTTATGCATGCGGAACATTCTGTTGCACAGGATGCATTTACGGAAAAACATAATAGTGGATATTCATTAAGTCCTCAAATCTATTATGCTAATATGTATTTTGCTATGGCTAAAATATGTGATACACTTCAAAAGGATTCGAAAAAGAGTATAGAGTTTAAACAGAAGGGTACAACGATATTAAATAATGTAAAAAGTCAATACTGGAATGCTGAAAAGGGCTGTTTTACAAGCGGACCACAAGGAAGCGAAGCGTATGAAAAGGGTATATGGGAAGCAACAGGAGCGGAGGCATGTGTTTGGCCAAAGTTTCATGTGTCAGATCATCAGCAGAGACAGACATTTTTGCAGACAATTAAAACACAGAAAAATGCTTTAAATGATTTTGGCTTAAACTGGTATCCTTTTGAGGAAGGAAAGAATCATTTCTGGAATACCTGTTGGGTATCTTGGACAGAAGGAATTGCTGTAGCAGCAAATCGTGAAGGCGATATGGAATTATTAAGGAAACTCATATTTCAACAGGTAAGAAATGTAGTTGTTAACAAAACATTTCATGAAGCAGTAGATTATTCAACCGGAAGAGCCTGGAGATGGCCAGGGCTGACATGGCATGCTTCGGCATTCCTTGGATACTTTATGTTTGGATTATTGGGAATGTCCTATGAGAAGGAGGGATTGTTGATATCGCCATGTATCCCGCAGGAATTTTCGCATATGAAGCTTTGCAATTTAAGATATAGGGATGCTGTATTTGAGATTGAAATATGTGGAAGTGGAAATCAGTTTGATATATATGTTGATGATTCAAAAACAGAGTTTATTGATGTAGCTATTAAGGGAAGGCACAGAGTGATGCTCTGCCCAAAGCATTAACGAAGGAGGAAATGATATGAAACGGAGATTATTAAGTTTGGTAATGGCAACAGGGCTATTAGTGAGTCTGATTACAGGATGTGGAAAAACCGAATCCTCTTCTGAGAAGAAAGTAACAATTATTTTTGGAGATCAGGTAGCAAATGTAGAGGAATCTTCAAAATATCTATGGGATGTCGCACAGGAGTTTATGAAGAAAAATCCGGATATTACCATAGAATTTCAAGGCAGTGATCATGAAGATTATATTTCAAAACTGAAAATGGCTACACAATCAGATAGCTTACCGGATGTTTTTTGGATTGAGCCAAGTATGTTGTCGGAATTCTCTGAGAATGGATATATATACGATCTTACAGAAGATACCAAGGCAAGGGGGATTATGGACAGATTTCAGGATGGTATGTTAGACGTTAATATGGTGGATGGAAAATTATATGGGCTTCCGAGTGAAGTGATGTTGCCATGTTATTATTATAATAAAGAGATCTTTAAAAAATATAACTTAGAAGTTCCCAAAACCTGGGATGAATTTCTTGAGGTATGTAAAGTATTATCAGCTGAAGGCGTGACACCGATTGCTAAAGGAGCACTTTCCAACTGGTCTGTTTGGAACTGGCAGAATATTTTTGTCCGATATGGATTTTTTAACGATATAGACGATATTTTGAATGGAGAAAAGAGCTTCAATAATGACAATTTCATTCATGCATATGAAAAAATTAAAGAGCTTAGTGATGCAGGAGCCTACGCAGAGAATGTAAAAACCATTGATTACTACCAGGCAATTGAAGTATTTCTGGCAGGAAACGCAGCCATGCTTGATTCGGGAAATTTTGCTTGCAGAGATATTGAGAATAGTGAGATTGCAAATAAAGTAGGGTGTTTTTCCTATCCGTTAATAGAGAATGGGGTAACGGATGAAATGACAAGAATAGGAACATTTAATGGACCGTATGCGGTATCTTCTAAAGCAGCAAGTGATGAAGCAAAAAAAGAAGCAATATTTAAATTCTTTGAATTTTATTACAGTGAAGAGGGTGCTCAGATAGTAGCAAATACCAATATGCTGCCAACTTCAAAATTTAGTGGTACAGTTGATGCAGAAAAAAATCCGGTTTTTGCTCAAATTGTAGATCTTTATAATGAAGAAGGATGGTCCAATCAATTCCAGCCGTATGGTTATATGGCTACGAATGTTGCAGACACTTGGGCAGATTCTATGTGGGGTGTAGCATTAGGAAATTATACACCAGAAGAGGCAGCCGAAAAGGTAGAACAGGAAATCAGGTACTGATAAAAATCTGGCGACTGTCAGAAACTGTTCTGACAGTCGCTTTTAAAGGAGGAGGAACTAATGTTAAGTAATAAAAGAAGTATTATACTATTTTCTATACCATCCTTTCTCTTTTATACCGTATTTATTATTGTATCAACTTTTTCGACAATTAAATACAGTTTTACTGACTTTTCGGGAATAGGAAAAGCAAATTTTGTAGGGATGGAAAACTACAAACGTTTATTAACGGATGAAATATTTATAAAATCATGCAGTAATACGATCATCATTTTGATTGTTTCCTTTTTACTTATTCTGCCGATTTCTTTTTTCCTGGCTTATGTATTGGATTGGAATTTTAAAGGAAGTTCAGCAGTCAAAGCTCTTAATTTTACTCCCTATATTATTGCTCCGGTTATCGTGGCAACCATTTGGGTATTCCTTCTGGATCCTACAATGGGAGTTATAAATAATGCTTTAAAGATAGTTGGACTTGAAAAATTGCAGCAGGAATGGATAGGTGGGAATACAAAAACTCCATATAGTATTGGTGTTGTATATGCGTGGCAGTCTATTGGATATTATGCAACTATCTTTTTGGCAGGATTAAAGACTGTACCAACAGAAATTTATGAGGCATCTTCCATAGAAGGCGCAAATGCGTGGCAAAAGCTTCGATATATTACATTACCTATGATAAAAGATTCTATAGTCATTGTAATAGTATTGGCTGTTAATGGAGCGCTGAAAATATTTGAGTTGGTATATCAGATGACCAATGGTGGTCCAAATCATAAGTCTGAAACAGCGGTTACTTACATGTATTATATCATGTTCAAATCCGGGAAGTATTCTTATGGCTCAGCCATGGCTGTTGTGGTGTTGGTAGCATGTATGATTTTTACGTTGATTTACATTAGAAATGTAAAAGATAACTTGGAGTAAGGAGGGATAAAGGTGAAAAAATCAAAAGTATATTATGTTCTGCTTTTTATAGTTATTCTTATTACTCTGCTTATGATATTTCCTTTTGTATGGACAATTGTCATGTCTTTCAAAACGGATAATGATATTATCAATGCGCCATTAGCCTTGCCTAAGGTGTGGAATTTTGATAACTATGTAAGGGCATTAAAAACGTTGAATATATTTGCAATGTATAAGAATACTTTTATTGTTGTAGTTACAACCCAGATTGTTTCATTAGTTATCACATTTATGAGTTCTTTTGCTATTTGCAGAATGAAGTTTCAAAACAGAAAAATCAAGAATCTTTTATATACATATTACCTACTGGGGATTAGTGTTCCTGTATATATTTTGTTATTTCCGATTTATAGAATTAATATTCGGCTTGGGGTGTTGGATACACTTTGGAGTCTGATCTTACCATATATTGCAATTACAATTCCCTTTAATACACTGCTATTTGTGGGTTTTATGAAAGGCTTTCCGAAGGAACTGGAAGAAGCTGCAATTATTGATGGCTGCGATCTTATTCATCTTTGCATAAGAGTTGTTGTACCAATTTTAAAACCTGTAATTGCAACGGTAACTATTTTTAATGTAATTTATAATTGGAATGAATTTCCCTTTGCAGTAACCTATATTTCGAGTTCAGTTAATTATACGATTTCTTTAGCTACATCTATGTTCAAAGGGGCATACAGCAGGGATTATAGTGCAATGATAGCGGCAGCAGTTCTGATTATGATTCCACAGTTGATTTTCTATGCTCTTTTACAGAAACAAATTATTGCAGGGATGACCGAAGGCGCAGTGAAAGCATAAATAGATAAGAAGAGGAGGACAGAATAATGAATTGTAGCGATAAAATTACAAGAGAACAGCTATGCCGGATGTTTGATCATACAAATCTGAAGGCTTATGCAGATAAAGACATGTTACAAACACTTTGTGAGGAGGCCAAAGAAAATCATTGTGCAATGGTGGCAATTAATTCTTCACCGGTGTCTTACTGTAAGGAATTGTTAAAAGATACAGATATTCATGTTGGTGCGGCTATTTCTTTCCCATTAGGTCAGACTACGGTTGCTGCAAAGGTATTTGAAGCGCAGAATGCGATTGAAAATGGTGCTGATGAAATCGATTATGTTATTAATATTGGAGAATTGAAGAATAAGAATTATCAATATATTGAATCAGAAATGAAAGCTATGGTGGAACTATGCCGCAGCAACAAGGTGATTTCCAAGGTGATCTTTGAAATTTGTTATTTGACAGAAGATGAAATTAAAAAGGTCTCTGAAATCGCAAAAAAAGTAAAACCGGATTATATTAAGACAAGTACCGGATTTGGAACATCAGGAGCTGTAAAAGAGATTGTCAGACTGATGAAGAATTGTGTTGGAGAAGATGTAAAAGTAAAGGCAGCTGGTGGGATACGCTCATGGAAAACATGTGCAGAGATGATTGATGCGGGAGCAGAAAGAATAGGAACGAGCAGTACCATAAAGATACTGCAGGAATTTGATGAGGTAAGGGCAGGAAAATCAATTTGAAAAAACAAAGGGAGGTGTTGGGATGACCAGATATCTTCTTGCACATGATTTGGGTACATCAGGAAATAAGGCAACTCTGTTTTCGACAGAAGGATCGTTGATTCAAAGTGTTGTTTATCCTTATGATACACATTATTTTAATGGCACATGGGTTGAACAGGATGCACAGGATTGGTGGAAAGCGGTTTGTGAAAGCACCCGTGAACTGCTAAAAAAAACAGAAATACAAGCTGATGCAATTGAAGCAGTCAGCTTCAGTGGGCAGATGATGGGATGTCTCTGCGTTGATAAAAATGGAATTCCACTTAGACCTGCTATTATTTGGGCAGATCAAAGAGCGACAGAACAGTCTGCGCAAATTGACGAAAAAATAAATCAATATGATTATTATAGAATTGTCGGTCATAGAAATATCGCATCTTATGGAATACAGAAATTTATGTGGATTCGGGATCATGAGAGAGAGATTTATGAAAGAACCTATAAAATTTTAAATGCAAAAGATTATATTGTGTATTGTCTGACGGGTAAATTCTGTACAGATTATTCGGATGCAAATAGTTGTGGATTTTTTGATTTGAAACGATTGTGCTGGTCGGAACAGTTATTGGAATATGCCAAAATTCCAATAGAGAAATTACCGGAAATATTTCCTTCCTCGCATATAGCCGGGGGCGTCACGGATATAGCGGCAAGAGAGACAGGACTTGCTGTAGGTACTCCAGTCGTTATTGGTTCTGGAGATGGAGTGGCTGCAAATGTAGGAGCTGGTTCTACGGAGCCAGGAACAGCATATTGTTGTGTTGGAACTTCCGCGTGGATTGCGTCTACGTCGGAGGAACCAATATTTGATGAGAAGATGCGGACAGTTACATGGGCGCATATGGTGCCGGGATTGTATGCACCAAATGGAACTATGCAGTATGCAGGTGGATCTTACAATTGGTTAAAAAACACAATCTGTCATATGGAATGCTATTTAGCAGGGCAAAACCACTGTTCACCATATGAATATATGAATAGGGAAGCTGAAGAAAGCAAAGCTGGTTCTAATGGAGTTATTTTTCTTCCATATTTGCTGGGAGAGAGAGCTCCCAGATGGGATATGAATGCCAAGGGATGTTTCCTTGGATTAAAGCCGGAAAACACACGGGGTGATATCCTACGAAGCGTTTTGGAAGGTGTTGCTTTGAATCTTTCATTAATTCTGGATGTATTGCAGAATAATATGAATATAAAAGAAATTACAGTGCTTGGTGGAGGTGCAAAAGGAAGAACATGGTGTGAAATTATGTCAGATGTATTTCAGACAAATCTTTTAATTCCGGATTTACTGGAAGAGGCCGGAGCCATGGGAGCTGCTGTGAATGGCGGTGTAGGAGTTGGACTTTATAAAAATTATTCGGCAATCCAATCTTTTATTAAGATAAAAGATAAGATTCAACCTTCCAAAGAAAACCTGGAAATTTATCAGGAAACCAAAGCAAAATTTAACGAATATTATAATAGTTTAAAAAGGGCTTTTGGATAAAACATAATCAAAATAACAGAGAGTTACTAATTTCAGCAACTCTCTGCTATTTTGAAGGTCTATCAGTTTTATTTGTACTTTGATTTGAGATTAGTTTTGGTCAATATACATTATGTATAATTTGGATAATATGTTATTCGTTATTTGATAAAAAATATAATTTGGGCTAATATATTAGTATGATTAATTTATATCAAAAAACATGGAAAGAAATTAATACAGAGATTGCAGAGAGGATGGTTCAGCTTCGCAAGAGAAAGAAGCTTTCCCAAAAGAGTCTTGCCCTAAGATCCGGTGTAAGTCTTGGATCATTAAAACGATTTGAACAAACGGAGGAGATTTCACTTTAGTCGCTTACAAAAATAGCTATAGCACTTGAAGTAGAGGGAGAACTTGAAGAATTATTCAGCAAGGTACCATTTGCTTCTATTGAAGAGGTAATTCATGCACAGACTAAATAAATAGGACTGTTTCCTTTAATTGTTATTATTGCAGTTGTGGTAGACCTTATATTGAAGGGCAATGGATTAAAATTAAGGAGGATTGGAAAGAAAGGATGATAACAGGACGAAAAATGGCACATATTGGAATTGCGGTAAACGATGTGAAAGCTGATGCGGAATGGTATATCAAAATGCTTGGATGTGAAACTATGGGGATTTTTTTTACGCCCAATGGGGAGGAAGTGCATTTCCTGAAAGGAAATGGAGTGGTTTATGAATTGTTTCAGCCAATTGTACCAGTGCCTGAGGTGCTGGAGGGAAAGATAGATCATCTTGCATTGGAATCTGAGAATATTGATCAGGATTACCTTGAATGCCAAAAGAACGGATGTGAGATATGTACGGATGGCATTCAATCGATCCCCTCATTTTGGGAAAATGGAATTAAATATTTTAAAATAAAAAGTCCAACAGGGGAAGAGATCGAATTCTGTCATATTTTATGAGACCATGATATGTAGAATTTTTGTATTGCTATATTCAAAGTGGAAGAAAGGGGGCTGTAAAAAAACTCCCCTGACAGAAAAATCGCCCAGACCGTGAGGTCTGAGCGATTTTTTGGTATAATTAATTATGCTACTAAATAACAATACCAATGGTAATTATACTATGCGTCAGCTGAAATTACCATTAGAAATCGAAAAATTGATCGATATTTCCGATCCGGTATACACTTTTTGTGAGGTTATGGATCACATTGACCTATCCAGATATTTTGTAGAGAAAGGCTATAAAACAGGTCGCCCAAGATGTGATGCTCAAAAACTCCTTAAAGTAATACTTTTTGCCTTTATGGAAAACGGCATCTGCTCCTTACGAGAAATAGAAAAGCTCTGCCGTAATGACATTCGTTACATGTATCTTCTTGATGGCATGAAAACACCTTCTTTTGCTACATTTGGAAACTTAATCCGAAACGAACTAACCGATTCTATCGAGCAGATATTTGAAGACATTAATTCATATATTTTTGCCAAAGATCACGTGGATCTGCAGCATACATACATTGACGGGACAAAAATTGAGGCAAATGCCAATCGATATACCTGGGTATGGAAAAAATCGTGTGTGAAAAACCGGCAGAAAGTCTTTGACAAGATTTCACTCTTGATTGATGCTATGAATCGGGAAGTACTTGGATATCTCGGAATAAAATTTGAAAAGCGTGAAGCGTACGCGGTTGACTATGTCTCTGAATTACTTACGATGTACAAAGAAACAACTGGACTGGATGAAACTTCTTTCGTTTCCGGACGTGGTCATAGAAAAAGCATTCAACAAAAACAATACGAAGAATTGCATGAATATCTGGAACGTTTGAAATCCTATGCATATCATATCGAGACCTGTGGAGAAGAAAGAAACAGTTATTCCAAAACAGATCATGATGCAACTTTCATGCGTTTAAAGCGTGATTACATGGGAAACGATCAGCTACTTCCGGCATACAACCTACAGGCAGCCATCTGTGATGAATACATAGCTGTAATCGACGTAAAACCATATGCATCCGATATGGAATGCTTTGTGCCTTTGATGGAAAAATTCAATCGCACATATGGTCACTATCCGAAATATCCGGTTGCTGATGCCGGATACGGTTCTTACAATAATTATCTTTATTGTGAAGAACACGGCATGGAAAAATACATGAAATTTACCATGTACAAAAAAGAAACGACGGACAAAAAGTATCATGAGAATCCGTATCGTGCTGTAAACTTTGCAAAAGATGCAGATGGAAATCTCTTATGTCCAAACGGTCGAAAATTCCTCTTCAAGAGAACACAGCATGTGAAATATAATAAATATGGAAGAACGGAAGAATTATACGAATGTGAATCTTGTGAAGGGTGTCAGCATAAACAAGAATGTTGTCCGAGAGCACACAAAAACCGAACGATCCGAATGAATCAGGAATTAACTGCTATCCATCAGGAAGTGCTGCAAAATCTTGAATCCATACATGGTGCTCTCTTGAGAATGAACCGAAGTATTCAATCGGAGGGAACTTTTGGTGTATTAAAGTGGGATAAAGCGTATAAAAGATTATTGCGAAGAGGCGAGAAAAATGTAATTCTCGAGCTTACACTGATTTCATGTGGATTCAATCTTTATAAATATCACAACAAAAAGCAACGACAGACGAAAGTTGCATAAAACTTAAGCGGGCGTGATTAGCCGAGCTTTATTAAATGCACCATTTTTTATACCCAAAGATGCAGACTTGCTTAGAAATAGAAAAGTTAATACAAAGAAACGCCAAAACCGACATTTGCCGGAATTGGCGTTTCTTATATTAGGGACTTATTTTACAGCCCCATCTTTAATCTATATATTTCAGAAATAATGATTAATTATTGTCAGTCTCATAT
>OLQM01002294.1_pt1 | contig 19128 bp, 15 predicted proteins | sample 1673161 | NCBI WGS metagenome assembly OLQM01 (sample SAMEA3136761, study PRJEB25190) | human gut metagenome | reverse complement strand
CTGTGGTCTATCGCCGCAACAACGGCGGCTACGGCACCGGAATAATTTCTTCTGGGGCAGTGAAAAGCCGGATAAGATCCCGATGGAAAAACTGATCATCTATGAGATGCATGTCAGGGGATTCACGAAGATGGACAAAAGTGTCCGTCATCCTGGAACCTTTGCCGGAATCAAAGAAAAAATTCCTTATCTGAAAACACTGGGGATTAATGCGGTGGAGTTAATGCCGATCTTTGAATTTGATGAACTGCAGGGGAGCCGTGAGGTTGATGGAAAGAAACTGATTGATTACTGGGGGTATAATACAGTCAGCTTTTTTGCGCCGAATACGAGCTATGCAGCATCAACGGAATACAACCGGGAAGGAGTAGAATTAAAAGAACTGATCCGGGAACTGCATGATAACCAGATTGAAGTAATCCTGGATGTGGTGTTTAACCATACGGCAGAAGGAAATGAATGCGGACCGTTTATTTCGTTTAAAGGATTTGACAATCAGATTTATTATATGTTGACACCCGATGGAAAATATTATAATTTCAGTGGCTGTGGAAATACTGTGAATTGTAATCATCCGGTGGTGATCAAAATGATCCAGGATTGTCTGCGATACTGGGTGGCAGAGTACCGGGTGGACGGCTTCCGGTTTGATCTTGCCTCGATCCTGGGAAGAAATGAGGATGGGTCACCGATGGAAAATCCACCACTCGTAAAGAATCTTGCCTATGATTCGCTGCTTGCAGACACAAAGCTGATCGCGGAGGCGTGGGATGCCGGCGGACTTTATCAGGTCGGAAGTTTTCCGGCATTCCGCAGATGGTCAGAATGGAACGGAAGATACCGGGATGACGTGCGGGAATATTTAAAAGGGGGACTTTGGGCAGCAGGAGCAGCGCTTCAGAGAATTGCCGGTTCTCCGGACATCTATGATACCAGAATCCGCGGAAAACATGCTTCTGTGAATTTCCTGACCTGCCATGATGGATTTACCCTGTATGATCTTTATTCGTATAACCAGAAGCACAATGAGGCTAATGGATGGGGAAATCTTGATGGAAGTGACGATAACCGGAGCTGGAACTGTGGGGCAGAGGGGGACACTGATCAGGTGATGGTTGTTGAACTGCGCCACCGGATGATGAAAAATGCTTTTGCGGTCCTGCTTTGCAGCAGAGGGACACCGATGTTCCTTGCAGGTGATGAGTTTGGCAATACTCAGTTCGGGAATAATAATGCCTACTGTCAGGATAACGAGATTTCCTGGCTGGACTGGACAAGAAAAGAAAAGTTTCAGGATGTATTTGATTTTTGTGCTTATATGACGGCATTTCGGAAACGGCATCCGTCGATCACAGGAGATGCAGGGGCGAGCAGTCTTGGATTTCCGGAGATCAGCTTTCACGGTGAAGTGCCGTGGAAACTGGATTTTTCCAGACCGGAGATCCGGACGGCGGCAGTCATGTTTGCCGGATATGATAACAAAATGGCAAAAGAAGACTGTGTGTATCTTCTGATGAATCCATACTGGGAAGGTGTCTGGGTAGAACTTCCACAACTTCCGGGCGGATATAGTTGGCATGTGGCGGCAAATACTGGAGATAAAAAGCAGGAAATTTATCAGAATCCGGTACGGATTTCGGAGGAAAGAATTCTTGTGGGACCGAGAAGTGTGATCGTTCTGGAGGCAGATCAACAATAAAATACTATTGACAAGCGGGTACTCTTCCTTTATAGTAAGGGTACTCGTCTTTTATATTCTCTTTTCTGACCTGAAAAGGCAGAAGGAGAAACTTTTATGAAATATATGAAGAATCATTTTGCCGGAATACTAAGTGTGATTCTGGCGGTAGTATCATTGTCGGGCAGCAGTATGCCTGTCGTATCTGCAAACTCAGCAGAGAGAATCGCAAAGAAAGAAACGATTGTAAAACTTGATGAAAAATTAGGAGCAGAGCCGGGAAAAGTGCTTGAGGAGTTAAAAAACCACGAAAAGGACGGTTATTATCTGGGAACGCCTTACAGCGGATATCCTCTGACAGCAGAGAACTGCATGCGTCCGAACGGAGCCTACGGTGGAAATGGGGCAATGAACTGTACCGGGTTTGTCGCTTATGTTCTGGAAAAATGTGGAGCGGATCTGTCAGAAATTGACAAAGGAAGTCTCCGTGGCGGCAAGGTCAATGCGAGCAACTGGTTTCATTGGATGACAGACAATGCCGTGGAATCCTATCATTACAACACCATTGAGGAGCTGCTTGCGGGCGGAAAAGCGCAAAAAGGAGATGTGATCTATTTTGAGCCGGTTTCCTGGGAGGAAGAAGATGCAGACTGCCATATCGGATTTTTCTGGGGAGATAATAGCAACGATAACCGGTTCTGGCATTCGGCATCTATCCCGTCGAGTGGTAATCAGATTTCACAGCTTGTGGCAAAATCCAGATCAACGATATATCTTTTTAAGACAACCCATAACGGAAGCCTGGAGATCATGAAGAGCTCTGCAAGGTCAGAGATTACGGCTGATAATCAGCTCTACTCACTGGAAGGGGCAGAGTATACCGTCTGTAAAAGTGGGACATCCGAGGCAGTCTGCGTAATCCGGACAGACAAGAAAGGATATGGGAAGGCAGAAAATCTGCCGGAGGGTTCCTATGACATCAAAGAGACTAAAGCACCGAAAGGTTATGTACTGGACACAAAGCTGCGGCAGATCACGGTGAATGCCGGACAGACCGTGACCTATGAGTGTCAGGATGAACCGGAAAAGACAAAGGTGGAAATCCTGATCCGGAAGCAGGATGCGGAAACAGGGAAAGGGCAGGCGCAGGCAGGACTTTCTCTTGCGGGAGCTGAATTTCATGTGGCATTTTTTGATAGCATTTTTGACAATCAAAATGAGATCGGTGTGAAGGTGCCGCTCAGGAGTTGGAAGCTGAAGTCGGATGCGGATGGTGTGGTCCGGATGGATGAGGCGCACCTGATCAGCGGAGATCCGTTTTTTGAAAATAACGAGCTTCCGCTTGGAACGATTACGGTATGGGAGATGCATGCGCCGGAAGGGTATCTGGTGGACACCGTTACACATTGTATCAGGACTGGAACGGAGCAAAATGGAAGCTATAAAGCCCTGAAAATATGGAATCCAGTGGAAATAAAGGAAAAGCTCATCCGTGGGGACTTAAAGCTGGTGAAAGCGGCAGATAAAACCTTGAAAAGACTGGCGGATATCCCATTTCGGATCACATCGCAGGCAACTGGGGAGAGCCATGTGATCCTGACGGACAAAAACGGGGAGGCTTCGACCGGTGCGTACTGGAATCCACATACCGTCAACACGAATGAGGGGAAGACAAGTGAAGATGGGATCTGGTTTGGGGAAGGAACTCCGGATAATACAAGAGGAGCGCTTCCTTACGGAACGTATCTGGTGGAAGAACTGTCTTGTAAAAATAATGAAGACCGGATGCTGATTCCTGCGTTTGAGGTGGAAGTAACAAAGGAAATGCGAATAATTGATCTGGGGACACTGACAAATGATGAACATCCCGTACCGGAGATCGGGACAAGAGCATCTGACCGGGAAACGGGAACGCATAACGGGAAACGGACAGAACAGGTAACGGTCATAGATCGGGTAAAATGGAAAAATCTGGAGATTGGAAAAGAATATGTAGTTAAAGGCACATTAATGGATAAGGAGACCAAAAAGCCGGTTCTTCAGGATGGAAAAGAAGTGACCGCAGAGAAAAAGCTGATCCCGGATACAGATTCCGGAGAACTTCAGATGGAATTTACGTTTGATGCAACGAAGCTTAACGGAGAACAGGTTGTTGTATTTGAGGAAGTGTATCTGGAAGAGAAGCTGGTTGCAGTGCACGCAGATCTGGAGGACGAAGGACAGAGTGTAACCTATAAAAAGGAAAAGCCGGCAGAAGAGGAAAAACCGGAAAGTCCGGAAAAGCCAAAGGAAACTGAGAAAGCAAAGACGGTTGCAACAGGAGATGGATCTTATGTAAAGATTCTGGTATTTCTGATCGGCGTTATTCTGACCGGGGCACTGCTCCTGTGTTTTCTTCTGAGCCGGATGTGGGGACGAATGTGGAAACGCAGATAAGGATGGCATTGCACTTGAAAGGTTCTTATGCTATAATCGCTAAATAGGAAAATACTTTAGCAGATTGCTGAAGTGAATCAGAAAGAATAAGAAGGGTGGAGAACCATGAATTTACTTTATAAGAGTACAAGAGATGCAGAAAAGACAGTAACAGCTTCCCAGGCAATCTTAAAAGGGCTGGCAGATGACGGCGGATTATTTGTACCGGTTTCGATTCCGAAGCTTCCGGTGTCGCTTGGTGAGCTCAAAGAGATGACCTATCAGGAAATCGCATATACAGTTATGAAGGAATTCCTGACAGACTTTACAGAAGAAGAGCTGAAGAGCTGTATCGCAAAGGCTTACGACAGTAAGTTTGATACCGAAGAGATTGCACCGCTTGCGAAGGTGGAGGATGCTTATTATCTGGAACTGTTCCACGGAGCAACGATCGCATTCAAAGATATGGCACTTTCCATTCTTCCGCACCTTCTGACTACTTCTGCAAAGAAGAATCAGGTGAAGAATGAGATCGTCATTCTGACTGCAACATCCGGGGATACAGGAAAAGCTGCACTTGCAGGATTTGCAGATGTAGAAGGAACCAAGATCATCGTATTCTATCCGAAGAACGGAGTCAGCCGCGTACAGGAGCTGCAGATGGTAACACAGAAAGGAGACAATACTTCTGTTGTTGCGATCCACGGTAATTTTGACAACGCACAGAGCGGTGTGAAGGCGATGTTCGAGAACAAAGAGCTGGAAAAAGAGTTAAATGAAGCAGGCTACCAGTTCTCATCTGCCAACTCCATCAATATCGGGCGTCTGGTTCCGCAGGTTGTATATTATGTATATGCTTATGCGAAGCTTCTTCAGAATGAAGAGATTGCGGAAGATGAAGAGATCAATGTAGTTGTACCGACCGGTAACTTTGGAAATATTCTGGCTGCATACTACGCAAAGAATATGGGAATCCCGATTGCAAAGCTGATCTGTGCATCCAATGAGAACAAAGTTCTCTATGACTTCTTCCAGACAGGAACTTATGACCGTAACCGTGAATTTGTTCTTACAACATCTCCGTCCATGGATATTCTGATCTCCAGCAACTTAGAGCGTCTGATCTACAAGATCTCAGGAGAAGATGCAAGAAAAGATACGGATCTTATGACTGAGCTGAAGACAAAGGGAAGTTACGCGATTACAGGTGAGATGAAAGCAAACCTGGCTGATTTTGCGGCAGGATATGCGACAGAAGAGCAGGTCGCAAAGACAATCCATGATATATACGAAGATACCGGTTATGTAATGGATACCCATACGGCGGTAGCTGCAACGGTGTATAAAGCTTACAGAGAAGACAGTAAAGATGACAGAAAGACAGTAATCGCATCCACAGCAAGTCCATACAAATTTGCAGGAAGCGTTATGTCAGCGATCGATCCGAAGTATAAAGGACAGGATGATTTCAAACTGATCGAGGAGCTTCAGAAAGTATCCGGTACAGAGCTTCCGAATGCCATCAAAGAGATCATGAATGCCGAGATCCGTCACAATACGGAATGTGATGTGGATCAGATGGAGCAGACCGTTAAGAGTATTCTTGGCGTAAAATAGACAGGAGAAGACAAAAGAATGAACGGAATGGAAGGAATTTTCGGGATCATTGGTATTGGGGCGGGATTGTATAGCCTGTATGCATGGTTTCAGCTTAAATTCAAAGGAATCATCAATACATCAATTCTTGTACCAAAAGATACGAATATAAAGAAGTGTAAGGATAAGGAAGCATACAGGGCAGCAGCAGGACCGAAGCTTCTTGTGCTTGCGGTAGTGCTGATCTTGTACGGCGCAGAAGATCTGTATAATACTTATGTGCAGAGTACAGGAAAATTATTCTGGGTGATGTTAGTGCTGGTACTTGCAGTACTGGTATGGTTTGCATGGACAGTCAAAAAGCTGAATGCAAAGTATTTTTAAAATCAGATCACAAAATAAAGGAAAAGGGAAGGTGCAGACAAAAAGAGCTGCACCTTCTTATTTCATTTGGCGGAAAAATTTGTTACAATAAAAGTATTGCATGGCAGAGAAAATGTGATGGGGATAAAAGAAAATGTCATGCGAGAGATGAAATGCCGGAAGATTCCGATCCGTTTCAGGATGGAACCGTATTAAAAGAAGCATTTGACAGACTGAATAAATATGTAGTAGGGTAGATGAGATTTGATGGAAAATGTATTTGAGATATTAAAAGATTTACCAAAGCCGGGGGATTACGTTCTTTTGACAGTGGCAAAAGGATCCGCAGCCGGAGAAAAAGCAATTTTGGCAGAAAAAAAAATAATCTGGGAAAGTAAAGAAAACGGTTTCTTTTCAGCACATTTTTCAGAAGCAGGTGACTTGAAAAAATGTGGACTTTATGAAATCAGAGAGCAGCAGGTGTTTTGTGATATAATTGGAGGGCAGGAGCATCTGGTCATTTGTGGCGGTGGTCACGTATCGGTGCCGGTGATCAAAATCGGGATTATGCTTGGATGGAAGGTCACGGTTCTTGAAGATCGTCCGCAGTTTGCCGATCATGCCAGAAATGCGGGGGCAACGGAAGTGATCTGCCAGCCGTTTGAAGATGCCCTGGATCAGATCGAAGGAGACAAGGATACGTATTTTGTTGTACTGACCAGAGGTCACAGATATGATCAGGTTTGTCTGGAGAAGATCGTTGGGAAGGAACATGCTTATATCGGAATGATCGGAAGCCGGCGAAGAAGTGCGATGGTAAAGCAGAATCTGATTGAAAAAGGATGCAGTCAGGAAGTAATCGGCGAGATAAAAAGTCCGATTGGTCTGAACATCGGTGCTGAGACACCGGAGGAGATCGGTGTGGCGATCATGGCGGAAATCATCGAAGTAAAGAATCAGAACAAGAGAGTCTGCGGTTATCCGAAAGACTTGCTGGAAGCAATCCTGGATATCGTTCATCCGGGAAAGAAGATGCTTGCAACGATCATTACAAGAAAGGGTTCGGCACCAAGAAATGTGGGATCCAAGATGCTGATCCTGGAAGACGGCAGCTGTGTTGGAACCATTGGAGGCGGCTGTATGGAGGCAGAGGTTTTAAGAAAAGCGAGAGTCATGATGCATGAAAATAATACAGGACTAAAGACAGAATATGTGGATATGACCGGAGATGATGCGGAGGAAGAAGGCATGGTCTGCGGCGGTACGATCGAGGTGTTACTGGAACCACTCTGGAATTAAGAAAGGATGGAAAAGGCTGTGAGAGATTCTTATGGACGAACAATTGAATATATGAGAATTTCAATCACAGACCGCTGTAATCTGCGATGCAGGTACTGCATGCCGGATGGCGCAAAGTGGATTCCTATGTCAGAAATCCTGACTTATGAGGAGATTGAACGAATCTGCAGGGAGGCTGTCCGGATCGGGATTACCAGGTTTAAGATTACCGGAGGGGAGCCTCTGGTCAGAAAAGGATGCGCAGATCTGATCCGGATGATCCGGCAGATTCCGGGCACAGAAGAAGTAACAATGACGACAAATGGGATTCTTCTGGGTGAGAATCTGGAAGATCTTCTTGCAGCGGGGCTGGATGCGGTGAATATCAGTCTGGATACACTGATTCCGGAAAAATATCAGGAGATTACCGGGGCAGATGAACTGGAAAGAGTCAGAAAATCCATTTTCATGGCAGAAAAAAGCGAGATCCGGGTAAAAATCAACACGGTCCTGCAAAAAGGAGTCAATGATGAGGAATGGAAAAGTCTGGCAGAGTTGGCGAAAAAGAACAAGCTGGATGTCCGTTTTATTGAATTGATGCCGATTGGACAGGGAAGAGCAGAGAATGGCATTTCCGGTGCCTGGGTGCTTGGAAAACTGAAAGAAGCTTATGGGATAGAAGGAGAGTTTTATCCGTTAGAGGGACGATTTGGGAACGGACCTGCTGTGTATTATCAACTGCCTGGTTTTCAGGGGAAAATCGGTCTGATCAGTGCATTGCATGGAAAATTCTGTGACAGATGTAACCGGATCCGGATGACATCAACCGGAAAGTTGAAAGCGTGTCTGTGCTATGCAGATACTATCTCCGTTTTTGAGGCAGCAAGACACGGATCGGAAGAAGAAATCCGGAAATGTCTCGAACAGGCGATCCGTGGAAAACCGAAGATGCATCATTTTGAGGAGCAGAATTTTATTACAGAACAGAAAAATATGTCACAGATCGGAGGATAAACATAAAAATGGGAAGACTGAAGGGAATCTGCATCAGTGAAAAGAGAGGAACCGAAAAACATGAGGTTCGTGAAGCCATGGTCAAAATGGACTGGGGGATTGAAGGAGATGCGCACGGCGGAAAATGGCATCGTCAGATCAGTCTGCTTTCCGATGAAAAGATTCAGGAATTTCGTGCAAAAGGGGCAGAAGTTGCGTATGGTGCATTTGGTGAAAATCTGATCGTGGAAGGATTTGATTTTCGCGCGCTTCCGGTTGGAACAAGATTTCATATCGGAGATGTGGTACTTGAGATGACACAGATTGGAAAAGAATGCCACAGTCATTGTCAGATTTATAAGAGAATGGGTGACTGCATTATGCCAAGAGAGGGCGTTTTTGCAGAAGTCGTCACCGGAGGTCATATCAAGGTAGGAGATGAAGTTGTCATGGAACAGGTGAAAAGTGACCGTCCATTTTCAGCGGCAGTTATTACTTTAAGTGATAAAGGCTCTGCCGGAGAACGAGAAGACAAAAGCGGACCCATGATTGTCGAAATGTTGAAAGATGCCGGATATGATATTAAAGAAACGATTTTATTACCGGATGAGCAGAAAAAACTGGAAAAAGAGCTGATCAGACTGGCTGATCAGAGACAGCTTAATGTGATCTTTACCACCGGAGGAACAGGATTCTCCGAGCGGGACCGGACACCGGAGGCGACGGTAAATGTCTGTGACCGGATGGCAAACGGAATAGCAGAGGCAATCCGGAATTATTCGATGACGATCACAAAGCGTGCTATGTTCAGCAGAGCTGTATCAGGTATCCGAAAAAAAACGCTGATCATCAATCTCCCGGGAAGTCCCAAAGCAGTACAGGAAGCACTGGAGTTTCTGCTTCCTGAACTTGGACATGGGCTTGGAATCCTCCGGGGAACAGAAGGCGAATGTGCCAGAAAATAAAGAGGTTAAAAATCATGAGTGGATTTACACATTTTAACGAAGATGGTAATGCAGTGATGGTAGATGTGGGGGAAAAGGCTGAGACAAAAAGAGAAGCACTTGCATCAGGGGTGATCCGCATGTCGGAAGAATGCTTTCAGAAAGTAAAGGAAGGCAGCATGAAAAAAGGAGATGTTCTTGGCGTAGCAAGAATTGCCGGGATTATGGGTGCAAAAAAGACAGCAGAACTGATTCCGCTGTGCCATCTGTTAAACCTTACCAAAGTCGAGATTGATTTTGAATATCTGGAAGAAGAGCATGGGATCCGGGCAATCTGCCATACGGCATGTACTGGCAGGACCGGTGTGGAAATGGAAGCACTGACCGGGGTAAATACCGCTCTTCTTACAATCTATGATATGTGCAAGGCGGTTGACCGGGGAATGGAGATCAGAGAAATCCATCTGCTTGAAAAGTCCGGTGGAAAAAGCGGGAAATGGGTACGTTAAACGTATTTTAATTTCTGGTAAAAAAAGTAAATATCTTCAACGATTAACAGTTGAAAAAACACGGCTGATGGTCTATAATAGGCTTTAGAAAACCTGGAATGTTCGAGACTTCCGTATTTTTGAACCTACAATACTTTAAACGGGATTCTTATATCTCTGTAATATGTCAGGCCCTCATTGCGCAGGGGAAGGCAGAAAAGCAGATGCGGTCGCCCACCTAGCGGAGTGCTAGGAGTCAAAAAACGGAAAACGGCATTTCGGGGGACTACAAAAGATAAAGGACAGTTGCGAGAGCAACTGTTTTTTTGGGTTTTCAAAGAAGTGAAAATGTGATAAACTATTTTGAAAAATGAAACTGCCGATAAGATAAATGGAGTTATTATATGATGAAAACGATAAACAAGATTCGCGAAATTACAGGGCAGGTGTCACAAAAGCATGTGGGAGCATACGCGGCCCAGTCTGCTTATTTTTTTGTGCTGAGTATGATCCCGATTATTTTGCTGCTTCTTGCTATCATACAATATACTCCGGTGACAAAAGCAGATGTTATGACTGCTGTGGTAAATTTGTTTCCGGAGACAAATATGCAGGATTTTATGGTTGGCATTGTAAATGAAGTATATAACCAGTCGAAGACGGTCATTCCGATCACTGCGATTGTAGCACTGTGGTCAGCAGGTAAAGGAGTACTTGCGGTTAGTACAGGACTGAACTGTGCATATGAGCTTCGTGAGACACGAAATTATGTATTTTTAAGAATCCGGGCATCCATCTATACGATCCTGTTCATTGCAGCAATTGTGATGGCTCTGGTACTTTCTGTGTTTGGTAATAATATCAGTATTTTTATATATCACAAAATTCCGTTTCTTGCGGAGACGACGGATATGATCATGCGTTTGAGAACGGTGATTTCATTTGTTGTTATGACTGGAATTTCGCTTCTGGTATATCACTTTTTGCCGAACCGGAAGCTTCCGTTCCGGGATTTGATTCTGGGATCTATTTTCTGTTCTCTGGGATGGCTGGTGATCTCGTTTGTTTTTTCAATGTATCTGACAATCTTCAAAGGATTTTCCGGTCTGTACGGAAGTATGACGGCGATCATTCTTGTGATGCTGTGGCTGTATTTCTGTATGTATGTGATGCTGCTGGGAGGGCTTATTAACTGTATCTGGGTAGATGCAAAGCGGGATATCCTGGAAAAGGATTAGTTCTGCAAAAATTAGCATCCAGGTTCCGGAATATGATTTTGCGTAGATAAACGGTGAATCTATCAGATAAAACCGCTTGACATAAAAAAATCATATGTTACAATAATTAAGTATATGACATATCATAAAAGCAATGACCGTGTAAGTAGTGAACTGTTTTCCGACAGAGAAGGAGAATCCCCGGCTGTAAGTTCTCCCCGGTTCAGGCAGGAAACGAATTTCCCACGTGAGCTGCGTTTTTGAAAATAAAGTAGAAAACGACGTCCCTGCACGTTACGCAGTCCGAGTGCCTGTTATTCAAATAGCAGGAAACAGGGTGGTACCGCGATTTATCTCGTCCCTTTTTAGGGGCGATTTTTTTTATATATTAGGAAAGTGTTCTTTCCTAATGTATAAAAACGCTCCGCGAGGATGTGTACTGCGGCGTATAAGGAAGATGTCACAAGCGACCGCCGCAGGTGCCAGAATGTGCCAAGGCACATTCTTTTTTCTTCCACAGGAAATTTTATTTCCTGTTATAGTCGCAAATGAATAGCCAAAACAAGTTTTAAGGAGGATATCATGAAAGAAAGACTTGAGAGCATCAAACAGGAAGCTATTAAGCAGATCCAGGCTTCTGATGTACCGGAGAAATTAAATGATGTACGTGTCAAATTCCTTGGTAAAAAAGGAGAACTGACAGCCGTATTAAAAGGAATGAAAGATGTAGCTCCGGAAGAACGTCCGAAGGTAGGACAGCTTGTGAATGAGACAAGAGCTGCTATCGAAGAACTTCTTGATGAGACAAAGAAGAAAATGGATGCTGCAATCCGTGAAGAAAAATTAAAACAGGAAGTTATTGACGTAACACTTCCTTCCAAGAAAAATACAGTAGGTCATCGTCATCCGAATACGATCGCTCTGGAAGAAGTAGAGCGTATCTTCATCGGTATGGGATACGAAGTTGTGGAAGGACCGGAAGTAGAATATGACCTTTACAACTTTGAAAAACTGAATATTCCTGCAGATCATCCGGCAAAAGATGAACAGGATACATTCTATATCAACAAAGACATCGTGCTTCGTACCCAGACATCACCGGTTCAGGCACGTGTGATGGAACAGGGCAAGCTCCCGATCCGTATGATCGCACCGGGACGAGTATTCCGTTCTGACGAAGTGGATGCAACTCATTCACCATCCTTCCATCAGATCGAAGGACTGGTAATCGATAAAAATATTTCCTTTGCTGACTTAAAGGGAACTCTGGAAGTATTTGCAAAAGAACTTTTCGGACCGGATACCAAGACAAAATTCCGTCCGCATCATTTCCCATTCACAGAGCCAAGTGCAGAAGTAGACGTATCATGCTTCAAGTGTGGCGGAAAAGGCTGCCGTTTCTGTAAAGGATCAGGATGGATTGAAATCCTCGGCTGTGGTATGGTTCACCCACACGTACTCGAAATGTGCGGAATCGATCCGGAAGAATACACTGGATTTGCATTCGGAGTAGGACTTGAAAGGATCGCCCTTCTCAAATACGAGATCGACGACATGCGCCTCCTCTACGAGAACGATATCAGATTCTTAAAGCAATTCTAGTGAGCACACAATGAAAGGAAGCACGAGCGAAGCGAGTATTTACTTTCATGTGCGAACGGTACGACAAAATCAAAGAGCAGCGCGGAGAGCTGCGGCAGCATCGAAAGATGCTGGATTTTGGAGTCAGAATAAAAAGGAAGCACGAGCGAAGCGAGTATTTACTTTCATGTGCGAACGGTATGACAAAATCAAAGAGCAGCGCGGAGAGCTGCTGGATTTTGGAGTCTGAATAAGGGAAATTTATAAACAAATCAGAAGGAGATATAAAATGGATACTTCATTATCATGGATTAAAGCGTATGTTCCGGAACTTGACGTAACAGCGCAGGAATATACAGATGCAATGACTCTTTCCGGAACAAAGGTAGAAGGTTTTACAAAGCTGGATGCTGATCTGGATAAGATCGTAGTAGGACAGATTGAGAAAATTGAGAAACATCCGGACGCAGATAAACTGATCATCTGTCAGGTAAATGTAGGAACAGAGACCGTACAGATTGTTACAGGTGCTCCGAACGTAAAAGAAGGAGACAAGGTACCGGTTGTTCTGGATGGCGGACGCGTTGCGGGCGGACATGAGCCTGGACAGAGAGTAGAAGGCGGAATCAAGATCAAAAAAGGAAAACTCCGTGGAGTCGACAGCTACGGAATGATGTGTTCCATCGAAGAACTTGGTTCAGACAGAAATATGTATCCGGAAGCACCGGAATATGGAATCTACATTTTTGATGATGACGCAGTTGTCGGAGAAAGTGCAGTAAAGGCACTCGGACTGGATGATGTCGTATTTGAATACGAGATCACCTCCAACCGTGTAGACTGCTTCAGCGTGGTTGGTATCGCAAGAGAAGTTGCAGCTACATTCCGCAAAGAATTCAAGCCACCGGTTGTAACATCAACCGGAAATGATGAAGATGTCAATGATTACATCAAAGTAAAAGTAGAAAATACAGACCTTTGCCCACGTTACTGTGCAAGAGTCGTAAAAAATATCAAGATCGGACCTTCACCGAAATGGATGCAGAGAAGACTTTCTTCCGTAGGAATCCGTCCGATCAACAACCTTGTTGATATCACAAACTATGTAATGGAAGAATACGGACAGCCAATGCATGCTTATGATCTGGATACCATTGCAGGTCATCAGATCATCGTCCGCAATGCCCATAAAGGAGAAAAATTCGTAACACTGGATGGTCAGGAAAGAGAAATGGATGATTCTGTTCTGATGATCTGTGATGGCGAAAAAGCGGTAGGTATTGCCGGAATCATGGGTGGCGAAAATTCCATGATCACTGACAATGTACAGACCATGTTATTTGAAGCTGCATGCTTCGATGGAACCAACATCCGTAAATCCAGCAAGAAAGTCGGACTTCGTACTGATGCATCCGGTAAATTTGAAAAGGGACTGGATCCGAATAATGCAGAGGATGCAATCAACCGTGCCTGCCAGCTGATCGAAGAAATGGGAGCCGGTGAAGTTGTCGGAGGAATGGTTGATGTATACAGCAAGAAAAAAGAACCTGTACGTGTACCATTTGATGCCGACAAGATCAATGCACTTCTCGGAACAGACATCCCGGAAGAAGATATGATCAAATATTTTGAAAAGATCGACCTGGAATATGATGCAGAAGCAAAAGAAGTGATCGCACCAACCTTCCGTCATGACTTATTCCGTATCGCCGATCTTGCTGAAGAAGTAGCAAGATTCTACGGATATGATAATATCCCGACTACACTGCCTACAGGTGAAGCTACAACTGGTAAGCTTTCTTTCAAGCTTCGTGTGGAAGAAGTAGCAAGAAATATTGCAGAATTCTGTGGATTCAGCCAGGGAATGACTTATTCATTTGAAAGCCCGAAGGTATTTGACAAGCTCCTCCTCGACAAGGATGATCCGATGCGTCAGGCAATCCAGATCATGAACCCGCTTGGAGAAGATTACAGTGTCATGCGTACAACATCCCTGAATGGTATGCTGACATCTCTTGCAACAAACTACAACAGAAGAAATAAAAATGTCCGTCTGTACGAGCTTGGAAATATTTACCTTCCAAAGGCACTTCCACTGACAGAACTGCCGGACGAAAGAATGCAGTTTACACTTGGAATGTACGGAGATGGAGACTTCTTCAGTATGAAAGGTGTTGTAGAAGAGTTCTTTGAAAAAGTCGGACTTCATAAGAAAGAAACTTATGATCCAAATGCAGGAAAGAACTTCCTTCATCCGGGACGTCAGGCAAACATCGTTTACGATGGAAAGGTTGTCGGATACATGGGTGAGGTTCATCCGGGAGTTGCTGATATCTATGGAATCGGTGAAAGAGCATACGTTGCTGTCATTGATATGCCACAGATCACAGAGCTTGCAACATTTGAAAGAAAATACGAAGGAATTGCAAAATACCCGGCAGTCAGCCGTGATATCAGTATGGTAATGCCAAAATCCATCCTGGTAGGACAGGTCGAAGAAGTGATCGAGAACAAGGGTGGCGCTTATCTGGAAAGCTATAAGCTGTTCGATATCTATGAAGGCGCTCAGATCAAGGCAGGCTTCAAGTCTGTTGCTTACTCTATCACATTCCGTGCAAAAGATAAGACTCTGGAAGAAGCTGACATTTCAGCTGCTATGAACCGTATCTTAAAGGCACTGGAGGAAATGGGTATCGAGCTTCGTAAGTAGGCGAAAAGAGGTCAAAAGAATGAAACGACAGGATTTTTATTTTGATTTACCGGAAGAGCTGATCGCGCAGGATCCGCTTGAGGACCGCGCTGCTTCCAGGCTGCTTGTATTAGATAAAAAGACCGGCGAGATGGAACACCGCCATTTCCGCGATATTTTACAATACCTGAAAAAGGGTGACTGCCTCGTTATCAACGATACAAAAGTTATCCCGGCACGTCTCATGGGACATAAGATCGGGACAGACGCAGGAATCGAAGTTCTCCTTTTAAAGAGAAAATCCGACAATGTCTGGGAGACCCTTGTAAAACCGGGTAAGAAGATGAAAGTCGGCGCGGAAGTTTCCTTCGGTGACGGACTTTTAAAGGGAAAGGTTATCGATGTGGTCGATGAGGGAAACCGACTGATCCAGTTTGAGTATGATGGAATTTTCGAGGAGATCCTCGATAAGCTTGGCCAGATGCCGCTGCCTCCATATATCACACACCAGCTGGAGGATAAGAACCGTTACCAGACGGTATATGCAACTCACACAGGTTCGGCAGCAGCACCGACGGCAGGACTGCATTTTACACCGGAACTTCTGGAAGAGATTAAGGCAAAAGGTGTGGATATTGCGAGAGTTACACTTCATGTGGGGCTTGGAACATTCCGTCCGGTAAAAGTGGATGAGATTACCGAGCATCATATGCATTCGGAATTCTTCATGATCGATGAAGAAGCGGCTGAGAAGATCAATCGTGCAAAAGAGACGGGACACCGTGTTATCTGCGTCGGAACGACAAGCTGCAGAACGGTAGAATCGGCAGCAGATGAGAATGGACATCTGGAAGCGAAGAGTGGATGGACACAGATATTCATCTATCCGGGCTATAAATTCAAAGTACTGGATTGTCTGATCACGAACTTCCATCTTCCAGAATCTACATTAATCATGCTGGTATCTGCACTTGCAGGACGGGAGCACGTGCTTGCGGCTTATGAAGAGGCTGTGAAGGAGAGGTACCGGTTCTTTTCATTTGGGGATGCGATGTTTATTCAGTAGAGTTGCTATTTAATGCATTAAGCGGTTGATACCCGGCCGGACAATCGTACTTCATGAGATGCCGGATGACTTCAAGACCCAGCCGTCCGGAGATTCGGGAATGAAGATTGCATGCGGTGAAATCAAAGCATGGGAACAAGAATGTAAGAACAAAAATGGTAACGAATAAGTGGAGAACCGTCATACAGATAATTTGACATGTAAGTATGAAAACGCTAAAATTGGTGGAGGAATGTAGAAAACTGCAGTCCTCCATTTTTGCGTCAGGGGATATTAAAAAAGCCAAAACCTCGCTTCCTGATGGAAAGGAGTCCATATGCCGAAAAAAGAATTAGCAAAGGGTATACAACCGGAACCTGTGCACAGGCTGCAACGAGGGCAGCAATGCAGATGCTTTTTACAGGTGAAAAAGTAGAGCAGGTGTCGGTAGAACTGCCGCAGGGAGAAAAGCTGCAGCTGGATATCACGGATATACAGAGAAAATATACAGACAGGGAATTGCCGGATATGGTATCCTGTGCGGTCAAAAAAAACAGCGGAGATGATCCGGATATCACGAATGGAGTACTGGTTTACAGTCAGGTAAGGCTTTCTGAAACAGGACAGATTCATATTGATGGCGGGATCGGGGTAGGAAGAGTGACCAGGCCCGGACTGAATCAGCCGGTGGGAGAAGCCGCAATTAACCATGTGCCAAGGCAGATGATAAGAAAAGAAGTAGAAGAAGCCTGTGAAGAGGTTGGTTATACCGGTGGAATTGATGTAGAGATTTCGATTCCGGAAGGGGCAAGACTGGCAAAAGAAACATTTAATCCAAGACTTGGAATAGAAGGAGGACTTTCAATACTTGGGACAACCGGTATTGTGAATCCGATGAGTGAACAGGGGCTGATCGATACCATTGAAGGAGAGATGAAGGTATGCCTTGCGGAAAAGTACAGGTATCTGATCATTGCACCGGGTAATTACGGATTGGATTTTCTGAAAGAACAGTATAGTATAGAAGAAAATGATGTGGTAAAATGTAGTAACTATATTGGTCAGACCATAGATATGGCGGTAGAACAGGATTGTAAAGGTGTCCTGCTGGTCGGACATATCGGGAAACTGATCAAGGTATCCGGCGGAATCATGAATACCCATTCCAGATGGGCAGACTGTCGGATGGATTTATTCGCCACGGCCGCATTGAGAGCGGGAATTGCCGGAGAGAAGGCAGTCGAATTTCTTGACTGTGTGACGACGGATGATGCATTGGAGAAATGCAGCGAGGAAGAACGAACACGCATTATGGAAAAAATCATGATGCGTATGGAGAAATATCTGAACTACCGGGGGAAAGGAGAGATACAGGTGGGAGCGGTCACGTTTTCCAATGTATACGGAATCCTTGGAAAGACAGAAAAAGCAGAAGAACTGATAGAAAGATTCAGAAAAGAACGACATATACAATAGATACCAGAGTATGCAGGAGAAGTTGCTGGTGGCAGGTTCTTTGCAGGACAGGAAGGAGTCGGAAAATGATACATTTTTTGGGAGCAGGTCCGGGAGCCGAAGATCTGATCACGGTCCGTGGACAGCGTTATCTGGAGCAGGCTGATGTGGTGATCTATGCGGGATCACTGGTGAATCCGGGGCTGTTAAAGAGTACAAAGGAGACATGCGAGATATATAACAGTGCGAAGATGACACTGGAAGAAGTTCTGGAAGTGATGGAACAGGCAGAACGGGAACAGAAGATGACGGTTCGGCTGCATACAGGTGATCCGTGTCTGTACGGTGCAATCCGGGAACAGATGGATCATCTGGATGAACTGGGAATTGCGTATGATTCCTGCCCGGGTGTCAGTTCCTTCTGCGGGGCAGCAGCGGCACTGAATCTGGAATATACACTTCCGGAGGTGTCACAGAGTGTTGTCATCACACGTATGGAAGGAAGAACACCGGTTCCGGCGAAGGAAAAGGTTGCAGCGTTTGCAAGTCATAATGCGACGATGGTACTTTTCTTAAGTACAGGACTTCTGGAAAAGCTGGAAGGCCAGTTGATAGAAGGCGGTTATAAAGAAGATACGCCTGCAGCAATTGTATACAAGGCAACATGGCCGGAGGAAGAAAGTTACATCTGTACTGTCAGTACACTGGCAGAGACTGCGAAAGCACATGGAATTACAAAGACAGCATTGATCATCGTTGGAGATGTGGTGACACATCATGCGTATGAACGTTCGAAACTGTATGATCCGGAATTCACCACCGAGTTCCGTCAGGGAGTAAAATAAGATGAAGATTGCAATGATCAGTTTTACCGGAAATGGAAGAAGACTGGAGAGATGTTTAGCACATGAACTGGAAAAAGAAGGACACCAGGTGCTGCAGGCGGTAAAATGCAAAGAACTGGAATCGGACAAGGATGCGGTAAAATGCAGTGCCAGAGAATGGACAGGTGAGCAGTTCCGGACGCGGGATGTACTGATCTTTATCGGAGCAGTACAGATTGCCGTGCGCTTGATCGCACCTTTTATAGGATCAAAGACAACAGATCCGGCGGTACTGGTACTGGATGAGAAAGGACAATATTGTATCCCGATCCTGTCCGGGCACATTGGCGGAGCAAATGAGATGGCTGAAAGAATTGCAGAGATGGCAGGAGCACTGCCTGTGATCACAACAGCTACAGATATCCGGGGAAAATGGGCAATAGATGTATTTGCCAGAAAGAATCATCTTTATATAGAAGATATGCAGAAGGCAAAGCAAATTTCGGCAAAGATTCTGGAAGGAAAGACAGTCGTGGCCGCGATTGAGAGCGGAAGAGATTCG
>OLQM01002289.1_pt1 | contig 19170 bp, 21 predicted proteins | sample 1673161 | NCBI WGS metagenome assembly OLQM01 (sample SAMEA3136761, study PRJEB25190) | human gut metagenome | reverse complement strand
GCACGGCAACAAACTGCTGGGGCCTTGCCTCATTCATGAAATCTCCGCTTCTCCGATACTGTCGGTCCCTGCCCCACGCCACTGGCCTCTACTCGGACACATCGACCACCTTGCCGTCGACCGCCTTGGCAAGGATGTTCGGCCGTCTCGATGTCAACCGTCTCGATGTCAACCGTCTCGATGTCAGCCGTCTCGACGTCGACCACCTTAACGTCAACCGTCTCGGCGTCAATCACCTTGGCAATTGTCAGTATTTTCCAGAGATTTGTGGTACTATGTTACTGACACATTGTCACTATTGTGTAAAACGTGTCCTTTCGAAGAGGAAAGAGGAAGTCATGCTGAACGAAACCTATACACTCAACAACGGCATACAAATTCCCAAACTTGCCCTAGGTACGTGGCTTATCGGAGACGATGCCGTTGCAGACGCCGTAAAGTCTGCCATAGAGATCGGGTATCGCCACATCGATACTGCCCAAGCCTACGATAACGAGCGCGGTGTCGGCGAAGGAGTCAGGACCTCAGGAACTTCTCGCGAGGAACTCTTTGTGGTCTCTAAAGTTGCCGCAGAACACAAGGATTACAAATCCGCTGCAAAGAGCATCGACCAAACGCTCTCAACCATGGGACTAGACTATCTGAATATGATGATCATCCACTCGCCGCAACCGTGGGCACAGGTCAACCAATCCGACGATCGTTTCTTTGAGGGCAATATCGAGGCATATCGCGCGCTTGAAGACGCCTATACGGCCGGCAAGCTCCACTCCATCGGCGTCTCAAACTTCTTGGAAGCAGATTTGCAAAACATACTCGACAACTGCACGGTTAAGCCTGCGGTGAACCAGGTGCTTGCACATGTGGGCAACATCCCTGTGAGCCTTATGCAATTCTGCCAAGCCAACGACATCCAGATGGAAGCCTACTCCCCTATTGCCCACGGCGAGGCAAACCGCATTGAGGGTATCGATCAGATGGCCGAGAAGTACGGCGTCTCCGTGGCACAGATCTGTATCCGCTACGTCATACAGCTGGGCATGATTGCGCTCCCCAAGACATCAAACCCCGAGCGAATGAGGGAAAATGCCAGCGTTGACTTTGTTATCAGCACTGAGGACATGGAGGTCCTCAACGCAACGACCAAGCTCGCAGACTATGGGGAGAGCTCCTTCTTCCCTGTCTACGGCGGCAAACTGTAAGGAGTCCTTATGAGCAAGACACTTGTGGCTTATTTTTCCGCTTCAGGAACTACCAAGGCGGTAGCAGAGAACCTGGCAGAGGCCCTTGGCGCAGACTCTTTTGAAATCGAGCCTACCACACCCTATACCAGCGCAGACCTTAACTGGAACAACAAGGCAAGCCGTAGCACCGTTGAGATGCGTGACGAGAAGAGCCGCCCGGCCATCGCATCGACGGTCGCCAATATGTCCGAATACGACACGGTCTTCATCGGCTTCCCTGTCTGGTGGTACGTCGAGCCCCGTATCATCGACACCTTCCTTGAAGCCCATGATCTCTCTGGCAAGACTATCATCCCCTTTGCCACCAGCGGCGGGAGCGGGCTGGGAAAAGCTCCCCAGCGCATGCAGACCCTTGCGCCCACCTCTGCTGTCAAAGATGGTAGAGTTCTTAACGGACGCCCCAGCGCCAACGAGCTGAGGAGTTGGGTAACGTCGCTTGGACTATAAGCCCATAAGGTCGCCTGTGGTACACGTCCAAAAAGGCTGCGGGAAAGCGCAAAGGTAGCATAGGAGGCATCCATGCCGCGTATTTCGGAAGAAGAGTCAAACGCCAGGCGTACCGAGATCATCGATGCCTGTGAGAAGCTGTATCAATCAGAAAGCTATCACGCCATCACCATGACCCAAATCGCGGGAAACGTCTCGTTCGGCAGGGCGAATATCTACAACTACTTCCAGTCCAAAGACGAGGTGCTTCTCGCCTTATTGCAGCGTGAACACCAACTGTGGACAAAAGACCTTCGCGCTTTGGGAATCCTCATCAAAGAGAAAGGCCTCTCCTTGGATGAGGTGGCAAGACGTCTCGCAAAGAACCTTGAGGCGCGTACCCAGATGCTCAAACTCATGGCCATGAACCTCTATGACATGGAGCAGAACAGCAGGATCGAGAAGCTCATAGAGTTCAAAAGGAGCTATGGCGAATCGGTCGACGCTCTGAACGATCTCATAAAGACCGTCAAAGGCGAATGGTCAAAGCAGCAGATTCACGACTTCCTCTTTGCCTTTATGCCGTTTATGAACGGTATCTACCCGTACGTATACCATTCGGAAAAGCAGCTTGAGGCCATGAGGGCCGCCGGGGTCGCACACGAAGAGTTCTCAATCTATTCAATCACCTATCCACTTGTCAAAAGACTTCTGGAAGACAAGGAGTAACTATGGCTAAGAAACAGACCGCAGGCAGAGACCGACTGGGGAAGCTCGCCCCCGAATTTGCCCGTCTGAACGACGATGTCCTTTTTGGGGAGGTATGGTCGCGAGAAGAACAGCTTTCACCCAGGGACCGCTCACTGATCACTATCTCCGCGCTCTTCTCGGCAGGCCTGTATCCGCAACTCAAAGCCCACCTTCAGATAGGCAGAGAGCACGGCCTCACCAAGCAAGAGGTCGTGGAGGCCATTACCCAGCTTGCCTTTTACTGTGGCTGGCCAAAAGCTTGGAGCAGCTTCCCTCTGGTTGAGGAAGTGTGGGAAGGCCAAGAGGACCAGGATGGCCAGGCCAGGCAGGGCACTCAGACAGCCCAGGCCTCCCAGAAGGATTCCGACACACGGCAAGACCAGCGTATCTCAGATGAGGCGGGCTTTGACAAAAAGAATCTCTTTGGTCGCGGTGAGCCGAATGTCGCCTATCAGCAGTACTTCATTGGGCAAAGCTACCTCAACCCCCTGACCGACGCGGCGCACGGGGAATTCCCGTTGCATAACGTCACCTTTGAGCCAAGGTGTCGAAACAACTGGCATATCCATCGTGCTGTATCTGGCGGGGGGCAGATGCTCATCTGTGTTGCAGGAAGCGGCTGGTATCAGGAAGAGGGAAAGCCTGCCCGAAGCCTCAATCCAGGGGATGTCGTTGTCATCCCTGCAAATGTGAAGCACTGGCACGGAGCTAAGAAAGACTCCTGGTTCTCTCACCTTGCCCTTGAGGTTCCAGGTGAGCAGACCTCAAACGAATGGTGCGAGCCTGTCACAGACGAGCACTACGATGCCCTCGAGGCATAACCGCCCTTGTGTGGGTACAATACGGGAACAGTCCGCTGACCAAGGAGTCTCTGAGGAGTTTGTTTGGAAGTCTTTGAGTTTGTCCTCATCATTTTGACCTGTGTCGTACTCTCATCGGTACTTGACCAGTTCTCCCGTATCTCGATTCCTGTGCTGCAGGTCATCTTGGGACTGTTGGTTGCCCTCGTATTGCCCGGCATCCAAGAGGTCCGCATCGACTCGGAGCTTTTCTTGGTGCTCTTCATCGCCCCTCTCCTCTATAACGAGACCAGAGAGGCGGATCCTACCGCCCTCTGGAACAATCGCGGCTCGATCCTCTCCTTGGCCATCGGCCTGGTCATTGCCATCGTGCTGAGCGTGGGCTATGCCCTTCACCTTATGGTTCCCAGTATCCCTCTCGCGGCGGCCTTTGCTTTTGCCGCCGCACTTGGGCCCACAGATGCCGCCACCGTTACGGCGCTCCGCTCCAGCGTGCACCTTTCCAAAAGGCAGAAGACCCTTCTTTCCGGAGAGTCGCTCATCAACGATGTCTCGGGTGTGGTCGCTTTCCAGTTTTCCGTTGCCGCAGCGGTGACCGGCGCTTTCTCTGCCGTTGACGCCGTACAGTCCTTTGCCGTCCTCTTTATCGGAGGCATCGTTGTCGGCATCGTTTTGGGGCTGCTCTTCTCGCTTGCGGTCATAACGTTGAGCCGGATGGGATTCGATGACACCACGGCGCATGTGCTCTACGAGATCCTCTCGCCGTTCCTTATGTACCTTTTTGCCGAGCTTTGTCATGTGTCGGGCATCTTAGCCGTCGTTGCCGGTGGGCTGGTGATGGCCCAAGCCGAGCATCGGAGAACTTTTGTCAGCTCTGCCAAGGCGCGGCAAAAACTTGTTTCAGACAACTTCTGGCGCATCATCGCCTTTCTCGTCAACGGGACCGTCTTTGTGTTCCTTGGTATGCAGTTGCCGCTTGCCGTCACCCCGGGGTTTAACGGAGGTCTCAACATCCTCCAGATCCTTGGTGTCATTGTCCTTGTCACCGTCATTTTGGAGGGTGTCCGGTTCCTGTGGCTTTTGGCCCTCGAGCTCCGTCATAACCAGAAAGGCAGACAGTTCTGTGGATCCCACGGCAAAGGACGGTCGCTTCTCACGAACGTGCTGGTAACAACCATCGCCGGCGCAAAAGGGGCGGTGACGCTTTCCATCGCACTCACCCTCCCCTATACCATTGAGACCGGCGCCGCGTTCCCGGAGCGCGAGCTCATTATTACCATAACAGCAGGCACCATCCTTGCGACACTTCTCTTGGCCGACGCACTTCTCCCCCGCCTTGCCCCAAAGTCCACCGATACCACGCTTGACGAGCGCCTCCACAAGGGAGAGATCGCAGTCCTTGAGGCCACCGCATCCGAGCTCCGCTCCATGATGAACGACGGGCGCATTGACGAGAAGTACCTCCCCGCCCTGCGCCTTACCGTCAGCCGCTACGCCAATCGGTTGTTCTTTGAGCGTATCAGCACACCTGATGCAGCCCGGGCAACCATGCAGATGATCCGTGAGAATAATGAGCTTCAACAGGTCCGCCTTGAAGAGCTGCACGCTCGTCACCTGAAGCACCATGACAAGACACCTTGGAGCACCATCCTTGACGACCTGCGCTCCATACGACGTTCCGTGGGCTATATCAACTCGTTTGCCGATATCGGCATGGCAACGAGCACGAACGGCCGCCTGAAGGTCTTTGTCCATGAGGCTCAATATGCCTTGAAGCGCCTTCGCAATGGCGGGGAGATGCGTTATCTCGAGGACGATGACCAGGCCTATTTCCAGGCATGCCTTTATGCCATCGAACTTGAGTACACCGAGATCGACCATCTTGAAGAGATTCGTAACGACGAATCGGACCCGGAACGTGCGGCTATTGCTGCCGGCCTGTTGGTGGACCATCAGGCCGCCGTGGATTCCATCTGGAGCCGCGTCAATATCGGCCAAGAAGGAGCGGAGAGGGGAAACCAGACCGCTTACGTACTTCCGTATAACCTCGACTCGCACGAGATCTCCCCGCATTTTCGCCAGCAAATTGCCGATGCGCGCACGTATGCCAACGACGTGGATGAAAACGCGTTGCGCGTTGAGCTGGACCAGATCGCCCGCCTCCAATACGAGGGCGTCATTGATCGAGAGGTGGCCTCGCACCTCCGTGAAAACGTGTACTACCTGCAGATGTCCGTAAGCGATTAAGGGATACTCCAAATGACTGCAACAAGAAGTGCCTCGATCTCCGGATTTCCCGTCTATATGCAGACGGTCACTGCACCCGACAACGTTTCCGGTAATGCTTTAGACAGCGCCCCTCTCATCTATATGCCGGTCGATCCCTCTGACACCGGAGAGAGAACCATCGCCGCCTTCAGGGGGCTCTGCACCGAGCGAGGTATTTCCATACCAACCTTTCACCTGATTGCAGTGGGCGTTGAGGATTGGAATGCGACCCTCTGCCCTTGGGATGCCCCAAAGGTCTTTGCCAAGGGAGACGATTTCGGACATGGGGCCACCGGTTTTCTTAACGTACTCACGGGAAGTGTCACCCCTGCGGTAGAAGCGGAATTCCTATCGGCAGACGTCCCTTCTAGTCCAAGCGATGCTTCGTCCGTCGCATCGGCCTTGTCTGCCATATCGGCCCCGTCCGTCGCACCGGATACCCCGCCCGTCCGCTATCTTGCGGGTTATTCCCTTGCCGGCCTCTTTGCACTGTGGGCATCCTTCAATACAGACTCCTTTCAAAAGATTGCCTCGGTCTCAGGATCTTTCTGGTATCCAAACCTTGTTGACTATGCCGTCGGCCATGCGCCCGATCCTGCCGTGACGCACGCCTATCTTTCCCTCGGCGACCGTGAGGAACGTACTCCGAATCCGCAGATACAGCACGTACGAAAGAACGCCGAGCTTCTCGCCGAAGAACTTGAGCGCAAGGGCCTTGTAACGACCTTTGCGCTCAATCGCGGAAATCATTTCCAGAACGAGCCGACCCGCATTGCCAAGGCCCTCTTGTGGATGCTCGCTGAATAGGGCGCGTGGCAATATCGCAAAAACAACCTTCTATCCCAGCAGCTTATCGGCATCGATAAAGCGATTGGCTTTTCGAGGCGCAGCTTTTGGCTCAGGGCCTTCGGGCCAGCCGATTGCGCAGTGTCCAATACCGACCCAGCTGCCTTCTATGCCCAAGTCGACCAGAAACTGCCTGAACTCATCGGTTTCAAATTCTTCGCGAGCACGGTGAATCCAAATCGAGGCCAAGCCCAAATCATGTGCAGCCTGCATCAGGTTTCCCATGGTAAGTGAGCCGTCATATACACCATTAGGGTAATCTGCGGGAACAAGTACCACAAGCAGGACCGGAGCACCATAAAACGGGTCAAAACCCTTGGGGCGTCCCATAATGGCCGCATTTACCCGCACGAACTTCTCGCGAAGTTGGGGTTTTGAAATCTTGACCACTATTGGGCTTTGAGAACCTTTGGCACTTGCCGCGTATTCACCGGCCTCAACAACCTTGGCGATCAGGTCTTCGGCTATCGGCTTGTCGGCAAACCTTCTCCAGCTCCGACGTTTCAGAAGTGACTCATATGCTTCATCCATAGAAGCCTCCCCTCAGACGATTCTGACCTTCGCAGATGACTGTACCTTTCCCAGATGACCTTGGCCTTTGCAGATGACTACGACCAGCCTAAATTGTAGAAGTTTTAGCGGCAATTTTCACAAGAAGAGCGGCAGTGCTCACAGAAAGTCATTTGCCTGCAATTGATACGCTCGACGTCAGGGATGCCAGGTGTGCGAGGAGTGCAGGGCTTATCGCTTTTCTCGCCATACGTTTCCTTGTATCTCTCGCTGCTTCGCGGTGAGCGGTGAGGATGTCGGACGAATCGCCACCATTGCCCTATCGGTGGATTGCAACCATAAAGCGCCCGACGGTTGCCTTCTTTCTTTAAATTGCTAATCGCTGGTTGGTAGAATGAAAGAAGTCGCTACCGCAAACTTATGGTATCGACAACCTATTCCGCCGATAAAGACTTCTGCGGGATATGAAAGAAAGGTATCGCCATGAGCTTCCGTGACAACCTCCAATATCTGCGCGCAGAGCGCAACATGACCCAAGAGCAGCTTGCGATGCTGTTGGGAGTGTCTCGCCAATCCGTCACCAAATGGGAGGCTGAGCGCTCGTCACCTGAGATGGACAAACTCCTCAAGATATGCCAGCTATTCGACTGCAGCCTCGACGAGCTCGTCCGGGGAGATGTGACCCAAAGGGACGGTGTTGCCGAAGGTGCCCAGATGCCGACTGTCCCCGTCGGTCCCCCGCAGGACATTTGCGGCTACGATGAGCATCAACGTGAGATGGCCTGGAAGGTACCGACAGGCATTGCATGCATCCTCGTCGGCCTCGCCCTCGGATTCTTGGTCGAAGGAATATTCAGAGCATCCTCATCCCAAGGCTACGGAGGGGTCTTCCTCCTTTGCATGTCTTCCGGCATCCTCATAGGCCTTGCATTCCTCATCCCGGCAGGGATGGCCCATTCCGCCTTTGTAAAAGCCCATCCGTTCATAGAGGACTTTTATACTGAGGACGACAAGCTGCAGACACGCACGATCTTCTCGCGTGGCCTTATCGGCGGTATCGCTGCTATCTTCGTGGGAATAGGAATCCTTATCGTTCTCGGAGAGACTATGGAAGATCATTCACTCTTCTTTTTCTTCCTCTTCGTTGCCTTAGGGGTATGGAGCATCGTCCACTATGGCATGCTCCTTGGACGTATCAATGTCACGGAGTACAACAAGAGCGCGTCAGACGAGTTGGAAATCGAAGACATCATGAATGCCAAAATCGACACCGAACTAAAAGACGCACTTCTCCAGAAAAAGCGGCATGAACAGAAGCTCGGTGCGGTCTGTGGGGTCATCATGATGATAGCGACGGTCGTTGGAATGGCCCTGCTGCTCATCCCCGTGTTCAGCTCTTCTGATCCTTCGAACTTCAAGCCTGAGGGTACTTCTACCATGTGGTTTTGGGTCGCCTGGCCTATTGGCGGCATGGTCTGCGGCATCATCGCTCTCATATGGACGACGTTTGGGAGAAAAGAGGATTGATTAAACTTTTGATGATGTCGTTGCAAGGGATCTAGCTGCGTGGCTTCTGGACATCGGAGATAGAAACTTCGTCGATCTAATGGCCTTCCATCTTTCCATCCTCGTCGGAAACTGAGCCATCAGGTTTGCACAGCGTGGTGTAGAGGTAAGTCCTCGTATGCTCTATCTCACCCTTCTTGAGCTGGCACTCCCAGACCGTAACGACGGTCCAGCCGTCCTTCTCCAACGCCTCGGCCGTCCTCCTGTCACGCTCGACATTGCGGGCGAACTTCGCCTCCCAAAACTCGGTATGCACCCAGCTCTCATCACGGAAACCTGATATATGATCTCGAGATGTGTGAGCGAGACATACTCAATATCTGAGGACGAGAAGCTTGGCACGGCAAGCCTCTCGTCCTTCAACTTCCCCACTATCAGCCAAGGATCCCGAAATACACACCGACGACACCCAAAACCATAGTGAGGAGGATAAGAAGCGTAGGGCTGACCTTCTTACCTAACAACCAATAATAGATACCCATGAACCCGAGTCCGACTATTCCGGGCATAATCCCGTCGAGGATCTCCTGCAGCGTTTGAACCGTCTCACCACTGCCAACAGGCACAATCACGCTTGCCCAAAACATATCCTTGGTCATAGAACCGATCACCATCGCGCCGACGATACCGGCGGCAAACATGATCTTATCCATCAAACCTGATCTTTGGGCACGCTCGAGGAAGCTGACACCTAGGTTATAGCCAAGCTGAACCCCATAGATACGGGTAAGGAACGCGGGGATGTTGTATATCAACAGGAACACGATGGGGGCCATGGGATTGCCGGCCTGCGCCATCGAGATAGCCACTCCTGCGGCAACGACTCTGAGGGTCGCAAGGAATATGGAGTCCCCTATACCCGACAAGGGTCCCATAAGGGCGGATTTGATGTCATTGACAGCCTCTGGCTCAAGCTCGCCCTGTGCGATCCTCTCCTCCATGGACATCGCAATGCCGCCGACAAAGGGGGCGAATTGGACGGTTATATTGAAGAATGCCATATGACGGATGAGGGCGGCCTTATACCCCTCGGGATTTCCCGTATAGATCTTTTTCAAGAGCTTGTTGACCATCAACGCAAAGGCAAGGTTCATCTGCTTGTAATAAGTCCAAGAGAACTCCATGCCAAGCGATCCGAGGTTCAAAGACGACTTAATGAGATCCGATTTGCTGAGTCTCTGGGTGGACGCATCAGAAGTCATCGTCATCATCTCCTTCCAAAGCAGGTGCAGGTTTCAGGTTTCCCAAGAATCCAAACTTCTCGATGGCGATGATGATTGCAATAAGTGATACGCCGAGTACGGGAACATTCATATACGAAGTCAACAAGAAGCCCAGGAAGAAGAACGACAGCAACTCCTTGTTGAGAATCATCCGCGCAAGCATGGCGAAACCCATAACGGGAAGTATGTTCGCCGCGACGCCGAAACCCTCCAAAACAAAAGAGGGAATCCAATCAAGGACGCCTTGGACCGCCTCAGCCCCGAAATAGAAGGCGACAAAGCACAGACCGAAACGTTTCAGTACGCCAAGCAGCCCCAAAATCCAGTGTATGGCATAGATGCCGCCAACGTTGCCCTGTTCAGCGCTCTTATCGGCAACGCCCAACAACAGGGGTCCAAGCGCATTGATTGCATTCCCAAGTGCAAGGGCCAGGGTCGCTATAGGCATGGCGAGGGCAATTGCGGTCTCGGTTCCCTGTCCAAGAGAAATGGCAAAGGCTACCGAGAGCACGCCTCCCGTGGTCACATCGGGCGGTACATAGGCGCCGATGGAAATCGAACCCATAAAGAGCAATTCAAGTACACGGACGAACTTCGACTCATCGTAGTGCTTCCTCACAAGCGCCTTGTAGTCGCGCTTAAAACGCGGGGTACGACGGATTGACTCAAGCATGAAGGTCCGACATCAGCTCATCGATGGACTCGAAGCTCTCACCCTCTCCCGAGAGAGCCTGCTGCCGCGCCTCGAGGCTCGCAAGCCTCGTGACACTCTCACAGAAAATCCGGTAATCATGCGCATTCACAATGAAATAGGCGGGCTCGCTGTTGCGTAGCACCGTCACAGGCACGCCATCGGCGACTTTGGCAAACTCACGACTGGCACCGCCTCGGCCGAAACGGCTGATGGGGACCATGGTATCTATAGGAACAGTAACTCGACTCATCGATGTCTCCTTAATAGCATGTATATTCACATGTTATTTTATCACATCTTTGAGAACTTCTGCCCTACGGGCAAGCTCAAGGGCTCCCAAGATGCCCTGATCATCATTGAGCGAACTGGGGACGATATATGAATCGATATCGGCAATCTCAGATGTCCTGATATATCCACCGAGGTTGGCTGCCACCTTCTTGCGAATAAGCGGGAACAGCTGCTGCTGATGCATGACTCCCCCGCCCAAGATGATGCGTTGGGGAGAATAGCACAGCGTATAGTTGGTAAGTGCCTGAGCCAGATAGTCAGCCTCAAACTCCCAGACCTTCTCGGACTCCACGAGTTCCGCCGCTGGGAGACCCCATCGACTCTCGATGGCAGGTCCAGAGGCAAGCCCCTCAAGGCAACTCGCATGATAAGGGCAAACGCTGGCGGCAGTATCATCTGCGTGCTTGGCGACAAGCACATGGCCCGTCTCGGGATGTAGCATACCGTGGAGGAGTCCCCCACCGACCATGACACCGGCTCCGATGCCCGTACCCACAGTAAGATACACGACGACATCAAGGCCCTTTGCAGCGCCAAACGTCACTTCGCCAAGGCAAGCGGCGTTGACGTCGGTATCATACCCACAGGTACGGACAATCCCTCAAGAAGAGCCCCACGAAAATCGTAGTTCTTCCAACCGGGCTTAGGGGTATCAAGCACACGTCCGAAGTCCGAGGAATTGGGATTGACGCCGGTCGGCCCGAAGGCACCGACACCCAATGCACTGATATCGCGGCCGGAAAACCATGAGATGATCTGTGGGACGACGGCTTCGGGAGCCGTAGTTGGAAGAATCTCCCGTTCCAAAACCGTCCCGTCTTCGGTACCGATGGCAAGCACCATCTTGGTGCCTCCCGCCTCGATTGCCCCCAGTCTCATGTCTCACCCCTCCTATTCGAACTCGATGTATATCGAGACAAACTTGCAGTGACCTATAGTATCAACCGTAATGCCATGATCATCAAACGATATTGGCTCAGTATCTTGTTCGCGGAGGTCGACATATGTGGCAAAAGTGACTTTTCGCGCAAAACATAACGTTGCTCCGACATCTTTGCGATCGAAACCGTTATAGAGACGGATAACCATACCGGGGCGCTCTTCAGCAGGTTTGATGGCGCTTACAGTCAGTCCGCCATCCATGGTCTTCTCGCCAGATGCACGTCCGGGACGATAGAGGAGATCCTCCTTGCCCATAAACCCATAGGTCCGGAACAATGTCAGGCAGATGATGTGGCCTTCTATTCTTTAGCTCCTGGCTCATACGTCTCCGTAGACAAGAGACGAACAGTATTGCCTTCGATAAGCATCGTATCAGCTTCATTGAATGCGAAGCTGAGCTCAGAAAGCTCCGCTTCGTAAGCGTCCGCTATTGATCTAATGGTATTCTCCGTACTTGTTATGTCTTGAAGAGATGCCTTTTTCCGTAATAGGTTATTCTTGGCTGCTTCGCGCATCCGCATGGGATTCACCCTTCCCACACTTACCATTCCAGCATGAAGTACATCAAAGACAGGATTTGCCGATTTATAGTTACCTTCATCTGGATCAGCAAGAGCGAATGGAGTGCCCTTGATCTTCGAGATCTTCTCTGCGAGCTTAGCGTGAGCATCTCCCCTTACAAAACTGTACTCGATTGCCATATCCTCAATGAGCTTGGTATCGGTCCCGATTCTGCTCTTCGTATAATCGTTCTCAAATCTCATGCCCATTTGCTGTGAAGCTACAATTAGCTGAAAAGCAACAGAAGCCCGCTTCTCCATAGCGGACAACCTGGTAAACTCTTCCTCAATCTGATTGGGATTAAGACGCTTTTTTGAAGCGACTTCAGAGGTATAGTCGCGGATGGCGGCAAGCTGATAGTTCCAAGCAACCTCAGCGGCACTCGTGGCATCCTCGATAATTAGCAGCGCAGTGGCATGCTTCTCGGGCTCTGTGCCAAATTTCTTATACTTGAGTGCCAACCTCTTCAACTTGTCATATGCCCCTTTAAGTGTGGCATCGCGCTCACGCTCCATGATGTGCTGAATTTCAGAGATACCTGCATCAATACTCTCGAGCTTATCATTGATCTGCGTCATATACGCTTGACCTACAGCCACCGCTGCACCCTGAAGTGCAAGATTGGCTACCGCCGCCGGCTGGAGTCCTGCCCGCTTGATGCCGGCCATTTCATTGAAACGCCCACCTTTGAAGTTGGAAAGGATATTCCAGCCGTCTTTGCGACGCACGCACAAATCGGCCCAACCAACGCCCTCTGGAAACTTGACAATGGCCATGTCAAAGGTACTCACCGTCTGACCGACATTTGCCACAAGAGGAACGAGAGCATTGAGAGCCGCTCCCATTTGCTGCTCCACCCCAAGGGTAATCGAATGGGAAGTGGAACTCTCTATAATTGACAGTTCCTCTGGGCTGACTGAGGAAAGCGTACTCTCCGCATGAACAATCTGGGCATCATCCGAAAGTCGCTTGTCAGACCTAGGTTCTTCTTCAAAACCAAATAGGCGGTCTAGAAATGACACGATTCCTCCTTGTTGCTTGGATTTCAAATATTCTACAATAGTTAGACTCATACACAGTTAGAAATGCATCTATCCATCAGATGTCTCACCCATAGAGATCAAAAGCACTCTCAAGCAAAACCCAATTCAAGTTCTTCTTCTGCTTATTCATACCTTGCAATGCTCTCCCAAACACAGGGTTGAGTTACGGAGAAGAATGTAATCGGTCTCTCCGATAGAGACTCTTATCTATCCCCTCACGTCCCTCACCCGCACACCTACACGAACCTGCTTCCACGGTTCAGCCTCAGGGTCAACGCCTAGGACAAAAGCTTCAAATATGTCCCCATGCCCAAAATAGATAAGCTGAGCGATAAGGGGGTTGTAGTCACGTGGGATGTAACCGAGCTTGGTCTCCTCGAAGTAGATGGCCACGGCATTTGGATCCATCGGGTTGTCGAATTCCGGTCTCAGTTCCAACTTTTGGCCGACCTTCAGGCCTGACAACATAAAGATGCCGTCCCAATGCTTAAAGCCAGCGATATGGAAGTCAGCGAAGCTCTTTGAGTGCTCAAACATGACGTTCTCCCTTCAACAACTCTGCTTGACAGTCTTCACTTTACGTGGTTTTCTATATACAAGTGGGTTCTTTTTGGTACAGCTAAGACATTCTCCTTGGAGATCAACCATGGCAACGACCAACACACAGAAGCTCAAGCTCCTCAACCTCATGAACATCCTGCGTACAGAGACAGACCCGCAACATGGGCTCACAATGCCGCAGCTCGTCGAGAGGCTCTCCGAGCGGGGCTTCTCGGCCGAGCGCAAGAGCCTGTATCGGGATATCAAAGCACTGCAAGACTTTGGTATGGATATCCGCACACTGCGAAAGCGACCGGTACGGTACTGTTTGGCTGAGAGGGATTTCGAGCTGTCTCAACTGACGTTGTTAGTGGACGCAGTCCAGTCGAGCAGGTTCCTCTCGGACGGCGCTTCTCGAGCGTTGGTAAAGTCAATCAAGCTGCTCGCCTCAACGTCCGAACAAGATGCCCTAGACAAGCAGGTCCACGTATACGGCCGGCCCAGCCGCCAGAACCAGTCCGACTTCATCGCGGTTGACAAGCTCCAGGATGCAATTGCCGACAGACGGAAAGTATCTTTCCGCTACTTCAAGTACGATGCGAACAAGGTACGTGTGGCGAGAAGGGCCGGAGCAGGCCACTTGGCGACGCCGATGAACCTCACCTATTCTGACGGAAACTACTACCTGGTGGCATACAGTGGAGATGATAAAGAGATCCGCAATTATCGCGTAGATCGCATGGAGTATATCGAGAAGAGCGAAGAACCGGCGGAGCGTAACGAACTCATCAGCTCCTATGACCCTGAAGAAGTAGGTAAGTGCGCTTTCAGTATGTATGACGGCAAACAAGTGACCACGAGACTCAGGGTAGATGCCGATCTTATGAACGTGGTTGTCGATCGCTTCGGTAAGGATGTTTCATCAAAGGCTGTGGACGGTGGCTCTGCTGCTGAGGTACATGTGACTGTACGGGAAAGTCCTGTTTTCTATGGATGGCTTACTATGCTCGGTACGGGTGTAAAGATACTTACCCCAAAGAGTCTGCGCAAGAATTACCGCGCCTGGCTTGAGAAAATCAGCGGCAAATACATCGATTAAGGTAATAGAGAAATTGTTCTCAACCTCTGCAAGATCCATAGTCAAAATTGACATACTTTAACCCGATACCTCTACGCCAGCACGAACTCCCGCACGCGGGCGGCAATTCCCTCTCCGTCCAAGCCAAAGTGGGAAAGCAGCACATCTCCCGGCGCCGATGTGCCAAAAGTACGCATGCCTGCAAAGCGCATGGGCGTTGGAAGCTTTTCCGACAGAAGCTCTGCCACTGCCGCGCCAAGACCACCTGCTATATTGTGTTCTTCTACCGTGACAACACGCCTTGTTTTAGCGGCTGATGCGAGAATAACCCCTTCGTCTAAAGGCTTAATGGAAAAGACGTCAATAACCTCAGCAGAAATGCCTTCCTGAGCTAGAATCTCGGCTGCTTTCAGCGATTGTGCCACTTCAACACCACAGGCAGCCAGGGTAACGTCCGTTCCCTCACGCAAGACCCCTGCATACGGTATGCCACCTTTGAACGTCTCGTCGTATATTTCGTCCACTTTATGGCGACCCATACGCACGTAAAATGGGCCGTCGGCCTCCGCCGCAAGACGCAACGCTGCCTTTGCGGCCCAATAATCTGCAGGTACCAACACGCGCATCTGTGGAAGGGCTCGCATCATGCCAACGTCTTCCAGTGACTGATGGGTTGCGCCGTCCTCGCCTACCGTAATCCCCGCATGAGTAGGGCAAATCTTGACATTAAGGCCGGAATCGCACACGGTATTGCGAATCTGATCATAGGCACGCCCGGTAGCAAAGACTGCGAACGAGCCGGTAAATACCGTACGTCCCGTCAGAGAAAGACCGGCCGCAACGCCGACCATATCCTGTTCCGCAATACCCGCATCAACGAAACGCTTCGGGAACGCCTTCTGAAAATCGGCAAGTTTTGTAGATCCGGCGAGATCGGCGTCAACAGCCATAATATCGTGACCCTCGCGAACCAACTCAACCAAAGTCTCGCCATACGCCTCACGGGTTGCTCTAGACATCTGCAGCCTCCTTCGTACTTTCGGCCTGAATCAACAGCAACTCTCGCGCTGCGTCAAGTTCTTCTCGCGCCTGCTCGGCCTGCGCCTCACTCGGAGCAACTCCATGCCAGTTGACCTTATCTTCCATAAACGAGACGCCCTTGCCCTTGATAGTTGTGCAGATAATCGCAGTAGGAGCGGTATTGCCTGCTTCCTTGCCGTCCCGCGCGGCGAGAAGTGCCTTGCGAACCTCTAAAACATCGTGTCCGTTGATGCGAATTACATTCCACCCGAATGCACGGAGCTTCTCGCCAAGATCACCCAACGAACAAACATCGGTTACATGGCCATCTATCTGCAGGTTATTGAAGTCAACAAGGGCGATAAGATTGTCAAGCTTGTGATGGGCAGCAAACATGAGCGCTTCCCAGTTAGAGCCCTCTTGCAACTCGCCGTCACCAAGCAATACGAACACCTTGGGAGATCGCTCACCGGTTTCAAGAGAGGTCAGTTTAAGCCCTAAGGCACAGCCCGCCGCCACCGAAAGCCCCTGGCCAAGCGAACCCGAACACACCTCAAAGCCGGGACAAGCATGATTGTCGGGATGGCCTTGCAAGCGACTGCCCAACTGGCGCAATGTCATCATGTCGTCGTCATGCAGCCATCCCAGCAGGTAATATGCTGCATAAACCACGGGCGCAACGTGTCCTTTAGAGAGAAAGAACCGATCTTGCGTGTGATCTTCGGGATTGTTGTGATTGTATTTCATAGCACCTGAAAAAAATAACGTAGCCACAATGTCCGCTGAGCTGAGTGATCCGCCGGGATGTCCCGACTTACTCTTTTCGAGCATCGTAACAATATTGCGACGCATCGAATTGGCTGCGAGCTCAATCTCTAAATCACTGAGATCTCGCTCCGGAAGGTTTGACGACGGCATCTCTACCTCCTGACGATATATGTAACAGGCCTATTGTAACAAGCTTATCGCCCCCGCGCGACAAGGACATCTTAATCTGACGGTGTGGGTGGGCGTTTCCCTTATCGTCCAGACGTAACATCCGAGCCGGCATCCGAGTGCGACAAGGACGTCCGTCTCGTAGAAAGCGCTTGTAAAAAAACGAACGGTAGGCCGGTGCATCGCGATTGACGCTCTGCACTCAAATACCTACCGTTCGTCCTTTTTGGTACATTTTGACGTGGACAGGAAGGGCTGTCACCCAACAGAAATCTGCACGTCACGTATATTAGCAACGGCTTCTATGTTGCCTTTTAACAGCCGCTACGCTGCGTTTCAGCAGCCGCTACGCCACCTTTTCCTCGCTTTTCGCGGCAAAGTGATTAAACACGTATGCCGTTATGAGCGGCGTCAAAATCGCGGTCACGATAACAGCCGCGGCTACCTGAGCCGTCGCTGCCGCAAGAACAGCGCCACCATACACGGCCGGATTAGCTTCGGCCATTGCAGCGGGGGTTAGAGCATTTGCACCCGCACAGCTAGAAATGCCAACGCCGGCAACACCCGTTCCTCCGGTTGCACGATCAACAAAGAAGTTCATGCATCCACCGAGACAGGAGCAAATGATGCCCAACAGAATTCCGGAAGGACCGGCCGCGAGAAGCTGGTCAAATTTCATCGTGGTACCCATGGCAAAAAACGTCATCACAATGATTCCCGGAAGCGCGGAAGAAAACATTTTCTTCAGACTTGGGAAGCAATTACCGAAAATGATACCGACGATGATTGGGAGCACGGCACCCAAAAGCGACCAGCCGATAGGGGCCTGGCCGGCAGCACCAAGGGCAATCATGGTAACGGGAGGACCAACGATAAGCGTGGTAATTGCAACCGCTCCCTGCTCGTACTCATTGCCATAGTCAGCCATCAGACCCGAATACATCGCATTGTTTGCGCCTGAGCATGCGGCGAGAATAACCATGGCCGACAAACCAAAAAGATTGTCACCCAAAAGGAACAGAACAGCCATTGCAAGGGCAACGCAGAAGATCACCTTTGAAATGATGATAATGGCTCCACGAAGAGCTGCTTTCGGGGCACTCTTGAAAGAAATGGTCGTGCCAACGCAAAGCATAAAGGCACCGACCAAAGCCCCTGTTCCCGAAACGCTCATGGCCTTGGTAAAACTTCCTAGTGTGGGGAGCACATTAGGAAAAAACGTATTGATAAAGCAGCCTAGCAGCAAGGGCACAAGGATGTTTGCACCCGGAAGTCTGCCAAGTGCTTTAAAGGGATGCTGAATGGAAATCGGTTCTTTTGTTGTTGATTTTGCAGTTGCCACAAGTCTCACCTAGTCCATCACGATTCCGCCGTCGCAGTCGCCAACTTCTCCGTTGACAAAACTTGCGAGGTCAGATGCAAAGAAAAGCACCATCTGTGCCGGCTCGGATGCCTGTGCAGGACGTCCCAGAGGAATGATGCCAACGACTTTCTTGTACTTCTCGGGATCATTGGAAAGTGCGTCTGTCATATCGGTAATGGTGAAGGAGGGACAAACAGCATTGCAGGAAATACCAAACTTGCCGCCTTCTTTGGCAATAGCCTTGGTGAAGCCGTTTACTCCCGCCTTAGAGGAAGCGTAGGCAACGGTTCCCAGCAGGCCGCCGCCAATCTTGCCTGCGACGGAAGAGACGTTTACGATGCGTGCACCGCCGCGATCCTTAAAATGCTGCCAAAGAGCATGCGTCACGTTATAGGTGCCGGTAAGGTTGGTGTTGATAGTGTTGTTCCACTCTGTATCGTCTACTTGGTCAAACTGAACAGAGCTGATTCGTCCCGCATTGTTGATAAGGACGGAGACATCGCCGACCTCTTCAAGAATCTTTGCGATAGTAGCCTTAACACCCTCGGCATCGGAGATATCCATCTTATAGAAGTAGTTTCCTTCTCCCAGCTCCTCGACAAACTTCTTGCCTGCCTCTTCATTACGAGCGCAAACCACCACATGGCCTCCGCCCGCAACGATGCCCTTGGAAATCTCTGCGCCAATACCCGCAGAGCCGCCGGTAACCAGCGCAATTTTTCCGGTGAAATCAAATGCCATACGTCCCACTCCTCAACGTTCAGCTGTGGCTGATATCGGCCACAGAACCTACGCGGCTCCGCGCCTTTCAGTCATTTTTTAACTTACGTTAAGAAGTGATTAGAAGCCTAAAGAACCGCTTAAACAACGGCGTCTATACTAGCCGAAAACAGGCATCTATAAAAGCATAAATGCCTATTTTTTTATTTATGCCAACCGGTGCTTCTCACTTAAAGCCGCATCCTCGCATACCGCTAAAGTTGCGAAAAAACCTCTCCTATCTTGCGGCGAATGACCAGGTTGGCTCTTCTGTCATACGGGGTTGGCATGTCGTTAATAATGACCATCC
>OLQM01002285.1_pt1 | contig 19215 bp, 24 predicted proteins | sample 1673161 | NCBI WGS metagenome assembly OLQM01 (sample SAMEA3136761, study PRJEB25190) | human gut metagenome | reverse complement strand
CCGCCTTCCGCATGGCCATTGAGACGGCCGGCTGCAAGCCCTACGAGATCGTCACGGACAATCAGGGCGGCCAGCGGAGCAAGATCGCGCAGAGGTTCTTCGCGAACATCTGCCGCATCAATCGGCCGACGGCGCCGTACAACGGCCCGTCGAAGTCGATCGAATCGGCCTTCGGCCGGTTCCAGCAGCAGGTGTTGCACGAGGAGTGGCGCTTCACCGGCGGCAACATCTCGTCGAAGGAGGCCTGGAAGATCAACCGCGAGTTTCTCGAAGCGAACAAGGAGAAGCTCTTCACCTACGAGGAGATGCTGGCGGCTTATGCCGAGGCGCGCAACAAGTGGAATGCCGCGAAGCACCACGCTACGGAGATCGCCCGCGAAGAGATGTACCGCACGAGCGTCAATCCCGCGACGGAACGGGTGTCGGAGCTGGACATGATCGATCTGTTCTGGCTGACGACCGAGCGGCCGAGCCTGTTTACGGCCGACGGCATCACGATTCAGTACCGAAACCGCAAATACACCTACGAGGTGCTGACCGACGAGGGACAGCCCGATTACGCATGGCGGCGGGAGAACACGGGACGGGAGTTCTTCGTCCGCTTCGATCCGCAGCGCATGGATCGCGCCCTGCTCTATGAACAGACTCCGATGGGTCTGCGCTACGAGACGGTGGCCTATCCCTACCTCACCGTTCGCCGCAACATTCAGGAGCAACAAAACGGCGACATGGAGCTGATCCGCCGCAACGACGAGGCGAACAAACGCGAACGGATCCGCCGCCAGATCGAGAGCCACCTGCTGGAATTCGAACACGGCGTCGCACCGGAACAACACGGGCTGCGCACACCGACGTTGAAGGGCATCAGTGAAAAGGAGTACGAACGGCTGGCCGACGCGGTCATGGTCGTTCCCGCCGAGCCGGAACCGGTCTCCGTCGGCGAATATACCAAGGCGGTCAGCAATATGGATTTCGATCCGACGGCTATTTTCAACCGAATGTAAACCATAAAATCATAACGAAATGAAACAGTTATCACTCGAAGAGAAGCAGCGCATCCAGACATGCTTGCAGACGTATGTCGCCAAATATCCGAGCCAGAACAAGGCCGTGAATTCGCTTACGGGCACGAGCGCAGGCACGGTGAACGCCATTCTGAACGGCAAGTTCGAGAACATCAGCGACGAGATGTTTCTGCGCATTCGCGCGCAGATCTCACCGGCGAATTCGGAGGCATGGAAGATCTGCGAAACGACGGCCTATCGTGAACTGTCGGCACTGCTCTCGGATGCGCAGGAGAACCGCAACGTGTCGTGGGTGGTCGGGAATGCGGGGATCGGCAAAACGACCGCGGCGCACGAATACGCAGCGACCCACGGAAACGTGTTCGTCGTCTCCTGCTCGGAGGACATGCGGCGCGGGGACTTCATCCGCGAGCTGGCACGGGTAATCGGAATCAAACTCATCCATACGAGTCTGCGCGAGAAACTGCAAGCCGTGATGGACGCACTGCGGGTGCTCGACCGTCCGCTGCTCGTCTTCGATGAGGGCGACAAGTTGATGGATACCGTGTTCTACTACTTCATCTCGATCTACAATGCGCTCGAAGGCCGCTGCGGCATCGTCTTCCTCTCGACGGAGTATATCAAGCGCCGCATGAGCATCGGACTGGAATACGACAAGAAGGGCTACGACGAGATCTTCTCGCGCATCGGCCGCCGGTTCATCGACCTCACGCCGGCAACGCAGCACGAGGTGACGGCCGTATGTCTGGCCAACGGACTGGCCGCCGAGAATACGATCTGCGAGGTGTTGGCCGATGCCCGCACCGTCGTGTCGAAAACCTCGAATCCGTGGGAGAAGAAACAAGCGAAGGAGTACTACGACATGCGCCGCGTCCGCAAATCGGTGCACAAGAACAAGAAGATCGCTCAACTCAAGAAATAACCGTTCAAACCCTTTTCAAACGCGATTCAAATGGGCCGTACACTATCAGCCAAACAAGTTCTGACGATCAAACGCCGCACGATCCGTCCGGGCGGCATCTGGGACGACTGCGTGGGCGAGATCGACCGCACGGGCGTGGTCTTCTTTTGGGGCAACAGCGGCAACGGCAAGACCTCGGCGGTGGTATCCTTCTGCAAGGCGCTGTGCGCCCACGGCAAAGTGCTCTATCTGCCGTTGGAGGAGGGGCTGAGCGGCACGACGCAGGATGCAATCCGACGCTACCGCGCGGACGAATGCGGCATTCGCTTTCAATACAACGCTTCGATGACCTTCGAGGAGATGGACGAACGCTTGTCGAAGCCCCGATCGTGGGATTTCGTCGTCATCGATTCCTTCCAGTATACACAGATGAGTTACAAGGAGTACATCGCCTTCAAGGAGCGCCACCGCAACAAGCTGCTGATCTTCGTCAGCCACGCCGACGGGAAACGCCCCGACGGCCGCACGGCGATGAAGGTCATGTACGACGCCTCGCTGAAAATCTGGGTCGAGGGATACCGAGCGTTCAGCAAGGGACGCTTCATCGGGTCGACGGGCGAATGCACGATCTACGAGGAGGGCGCACGCAAATACTGGGGATAAACCGATAAAAACAAGGAGATATGGACATCCGGAAAATTTACATCAGCGGCAAGATCACCGGTCTGCCGATCGGCGAGGTGATCGCCAAATTCCATGCAGCGGAAGCGAAGATCCGCCGCTTCGGCTTCGAGCCGGTCAGCCCGCTCAGCAACGGCCTGCCGTTGGAGACGGACTGGGCCGACCACATGGGCAGGGACATCGCCCTGCTGTTGAAAGCCGATGCAGTCTACCTGCTGCCGGACTACAACGAAAGCAAAGGTGCGCGCATCGAATTGTGCGTCGCCATCCAGCAGCGGATGCCGGTCTTTATGGACACACGGCCCGAACTCGGATTTTTCAGCGTACAGACCTTTGAGGATTATGACACGGAAAAAGCGTAACTATTCGCGGTTCTACGCCATCGCCAAGGCGAAGGGCATCGACCTCGACCAGCACAAAGAGACGCTGGTGTCGCAGTTCACCGGCGGGCGCACCTCGTCGCTGCGCGAGATGACACCGGCCGAGTACGACGCGATGTGCGAATGTTTGCAAACAGGCAGGCCGCTCGGCGGAAGTCCGGCCGAATACAAGGAGCGGCTGCGCCGTGCACGCTCTGCGGCACTTAACCGCATGCAGCGCCTCGGTGTCGACACGGCCGACCGGACGTTCGCCGCCGTCGACGAGTTCTGCCTCGATCCGCGCATCGCCGGCAAGCCTTTCGGGATGCTGACCGTAGAGGAGTTGCAGGCCCTCGTCCCGAAATTGGAGGCGATCCTGCGCAAACCGGTATCCGAGAAGCCGCGCCGCACGATTCGGATTCCGCTCTTCATCCGCGCCGATCAACGGCCGAGCTAAGGATATGACGCACGGTTCTCTATTAATTTGATTCACACATTCAGAAAATACCTCGCCAAACCGCGGATTCTCGGACGGATCGAGGCGTTGAAAAAAGAGAAAAGCCATGAGTAAAATCTTCATACCCGACAAAGATCGCCGTCTCTTTACGCTCGAAGATGCTATTGCTGCCGCAAATCAATACATGAATCCAGATAAACAAATTTACTGCAATGGAATCAACGAAACAGATTAAAATCGAAATCCGCAACCGTTGGACGGGCTCGGTCGTATTTGAATACACGAAAGAGGGAAACACAATCACCGAAACGGTTTTGGACGCTATTAGGCGCGGTGCTGATCTGCGCGATGCCGACCTGTGCGGTGCCGACCTGCGCGGCTCCAACCTGCGCTGTGCCAACCTGTGCGATGCCGACCTGTGCGATGCCAACCTGTGCGGTGCCTACCTGCGCGGTGCCAACCTGTACGGTGCCGACCTGTGCGATGCCAACCTGCGCGATGCCAACCTGCGCGATGCCAACCTGCGCGATGCCAACCTGTGCGATGCCGACCTGCGCGGTGCCAACCTGTACGGCGCCGACCTGCGCGGTACCGACCTGCGCGGTGCCAACCTGCGCGATGCCAAAGGATGTTATCTATCATGCCCGACCGAGGGTAGTTTCATCGGTTGGAAAAAAGCCTCTGGGCATATCGTAAAGTTACGAATTCCGGAAGATGCACGGCGCAGTTCGGCAACGGGACACAAATGCCGTTGCGATAAAGCATACGTCATGGAGATTCAGAACATGGACGGCACCAAGGCAACTGAGGATACTGTTCGTTCCGACCATGACAAAAACTTCGTCTACACCGTCGGTGCCACAGTCGAAGTTCCGGATTTCGACGATAACAGGTGGAGCGAATGCGCACCGGGTATTCATTTCTTCATCGATCGCAGGGCAGCGGTGGAGTACTAATGACGCACGGTTCTCTATTCAGCGGCATCGGCGGCTTCGACCTGGCGGCCGCGTGGGCCGGCTGGACGAACGTCTTCAACTGCGAGATCGACCCGTTCTGCCGGCGCGTATTGAAGTATCATTTTCCCGAATCGGAACAATATGAAGACATACGAACAACAGACTTTACCGTTTGGCGCGACCGCGTCGACGTGCTCACCGGCGGTTTCCCGTGCCAGCCGTTCAGCCTCGCGGGCAAACGCAGGGGTACGGCCGACGACCGCTACCTCTGGCCCGCAATGCTCGGAGTTGTTCGGACTGTTCGACCGCGCTGGGTCGTGGGCGAGAACGTTCTCGGAATCGTTAATTGGTCGCAGGGAATGGTCTTCGAGCAGGTGTGCGCTGATTTGGAGGCGGCAGGATACGAGATGCAAGCGTACCTTATACCAGCTGCGGGCGTCGGTGCTCCCCATCTGCGATACAGAACATGGTTTGTTGCCCACCGTGGTGACGCAAGGGCTGAAAGTTCATGGCAAGAGCGGTTCGGAGCCATTGTCGCCGGCGATGCTTCCGACACCGGTCGCGTCGGATTGCGGGAGCGGGCGTGTGAACAGGAGCCTGTCGAAGGGTGCGACTGCCCGGCCGACGCTCGCGCTTGCAGCGCGGATGGGGCTGTTGTCGACGCCGACGATAAGCGTTGGTCTGCTTCCAACACCTATGGCGGCGGATTGCGGGGTGAAATCAACGGGAACGGAGAGGCAGGACAGTCTCACCAAAAGAGCGAGGCAAATGACTGGCGAAACTTCCCTACTCAATCCCCTATATGTCGAGGAGATGATGGGCTACCCCTCCGGCTGGACTATGAAGCCGTTCGCCGAGTTATCCGATGCCGGAGCCCCTTCTCTGCCTGGCGCCGCGAGTCGATCAAAGCCTACGGCAATGCCATAGTCCCGCAGGTGGCTCTGCGTATTTTCGAAACGATAAATGAATACGAGAAGATATGAAAACCAAACTACTGCGCCGACTGAGGCGGGAGGGGCGTTGTCAGATACATGTCTATTCAGTTCGTAAGGATATGGATGGGACGGTTGTTGGCATAAGCTACGGGTATAGTTCGGATGAATATGCGCATCTATGGCATTTTGCGATGACTTCGGATGAACTTAAATCAGAAGCAATGAAGATATATATCCTCCGCCGCATTGCGGAGCTAAAAGGAAAGAGAAAATGAAAAGTCAACCGAGTAATTAAGATACGAATTTGAATACCTCAAAATAAGTTAGCTATGAAAAACGATCAGGTAAAAATCACTTTTCAGGACGATAAGCAGACGGCTGTCGTCCAGATCACCCAGAATGGGAATGAAGTCTCCGTCTCCACCAAATTCACGCCGGAACTCAATATGGATGGCCCGAACGATACCCCTGCATTGAACTGGGCCGCCGTATTTCTGGAAGCCATTAAGAGATTGGGAGAGTAATATGAAAAAGATTATGTTCAACGGTCACCATGGACTGACGTATGTTTTATTCTTATGCGGCATGTCGATTCTTGCAGGCTGCTATCCTTGCCGGGAAACAATCGTCGAAAGAAGAGTCTATGTTCACGACGCCCATTTCGGCCTGCTTCCTCGATGGACGCCCGAACACATCGGGATTCGCTTCTTTGGAAGGCGTCGCGGGAAGCCGTAAAATTCGCGAACGAATCAACGAAATATTTAAACCCTTTATATCGATCAAAATAATATGGATATCAAAAACATGACAGCAGCGCAACGCGCCGAGTTGAAGGCGCAGCTTGAGGCCGAGGAGCGTGCCGAGAAACAGAAACGCGAGGACAATATCGAAGCGTACAAGAATTCCGTCGACGAGTTCTGCCGCAGCAAGTTCGCCTGCCTGCAAGTGTTGAGCGAGGAGATGCGCCGGGCCAAAGAGGAGGTTTTCGCCGATGCCGCGACGCTGATCAAGCTCAAAGACGAGCTGTACGACACCAAATCCGACCGCCACAGCAACCAGTTCACGACCTCGGACGGTCGGATCACCATCGCATTGGGCAACCGCACGAACGACGGCTGGGACGATACGGTGAACGTCGGCGTTGACAAGGTCAAGACCTTCATTCGATCGCTGGCCAAAGACGACGACTCGGCGGCGTTGACGGAGATGGTCATGAACTTGCTGGCGAAGGATCGCAAGGGCAACCTGAAGGCGAGCCGTGTGCTGCAACTGCGCGAAATCGCCCGCAAGTCGGGCTATCCGGAGTTGATCGAGGCGACCGACATCATCCAGAGCGCCTACCGGCCCGTCGATACGTGCCAGTTCATTTCGGTGTCGTATAAGGACGAGAAGGGCGTTAAACAAACGCTGCCGCTCTCGCTGGCGGCAATGGAGTGATCGGCCATGTACAAGGTTCAATTCTCGATCCAGCGCAGCGGGTACCGGAAACGCCGTATCGAAGGCATCTACATTCCGCCCGATCCTCCGCTCTCCGTTCCCGAGATGAAACGCGACTGCACGGAGTTCGTCCGCCGCCGCCTCGAAGAACGCGATCCGGCCTTCCGCCAGTTCAATATCGAACTGACGATCTTCAAACGCCTGCGAACCGATTTCCTGTGCAATGCACGGAAGATTGAAGAGTAGTATTCCCGAACAGTTCCCGACAGCGGTTCGATTCCGTTGTCGGGAATATTGTTCCAGACGGTATTTTTTGTAACTTTATATCGTGTAACCAAAATTGAATATATGAAACGAATTTTCCCGTTTTTATTATGCCTGTGTTGTTTCATGGGAAGTTTTGCCCAAGATCGGGTGAATGAAGCACCGAAGGCTCTTTCGTACAAATCGAAAGAAATTAGACGAATATACTATTGGGAGAAGCAAAACGGCAAGTGGAAAAGTCGGTTTTGTTATACTTTCCCGTATCTATCCGGAGTTCAGAGCGATAATTTCAGTTCCATTTTCATCGGGAATATCGATAGTCTGAAATTCCTATTCATAGACTATAACAAGGCCGAGTACAAGTATCCGAATCTGGAAATGGACTGGACGTATTATAGAAAAATTCGAGCGAGTCTGACATCCGATGAGGACTATGCGAATTTGAAAAACATCCAGCAGGGAGAAATCGTCCGCGTGATAACTCGATTCAGCAACGAGATGTACAAGAATCACCAAGAGTATAGTTTTCCTCTTTTCTTAAAGTTGACAGAAACCCTGTATTCCGCTGAAAAGACCTTGTATAAACTCAATTGCAAAGAGTTCGGACAAGATTATGCCGACAACCATTGGAAGAGTACATATCCCGAAGAATGTACGTTGTTAGTAAAAAGAACGACAAGTGAAAATAAGGACGTCGTCCGGTTTAATATCTTGATTCCTGTCCTGGCCCTTTCGACGTCGCATCCATTTCCGGAGAATTATTATTTCGAACTTCCGTATGAAAAGTATATGGAGTTATTCGAAGCGGATCGAAACGTCCGATACAAATAGAACCATTTCGTTAAGCCGGGCACAATTGAGCCTGCTCGAATTGCCGAGGTGAGAAAACATCTGTTGAAAAACGAATGTCTTCGACGCATGAACCGCCCGAAGGATGAACAGTTAGCTTTCGAAAGCCGCCGAACCTTGAAATTCGGCGGCTTTTTTGCTATATTTGTCACATGGATCAACTTGTTCTGTTCAACTGCCCGACGATCGAACGTGCGGGACTGCGACGGCGAACCCGGACGCGAGCGGCGGCGGGCGATCAGACGATCGTCTCGCGCGGCGACCGGATCGCCAAGCGCAACCGCATCCTCACGGCCCGCTACTACTATTGGACGGAGCTGCAACGGCGTCGTTTCGACGACGTGCTGCGTATCCTTGCGGACAACGAGTTCTTCGTCGAAGAGCGCACGATCAGCAATGCACTGGTGGCCGAAGACGAGTTCTACAATACATTATTGCACGACCGCACCACCAAACGCCAGCTGCGCCGCATGTTCCCCGGCTTCGACTGGACTTAATCCATGAAGGCCGACTCGTAGACGGCCGTGTAGACCTTCAATCCGTCGGATCGCCGTTCAGGCGTCACACGCACTCTGCGCACGGGATTGATCCGATGCCCGTAACTCCACCACTGCAATGCTTCGTGAATTCGCTGCAACGTATCGAACCGTTGCAGGGCTTGTTCGCGCACGGCGACGGGCGCCGCGGCGTTGGTGGCCGCACAACAGTTGAACGCCACACGGAGTGCGAACTGCACGCGCACGCGCTGCGTTCCCGCCGTATGGTTTTCGCATTGCGGATAGCTCATCTCGACCAGACAGCAGGGGAAGGCGACGGGCGGCCGTTCGGAGACGTTGAGTTGTCCCTCGTCGGCGTCGATCCACCGAAGTTCCGGCACGGCCTCTTTCAGACGGTCGCACACGGCAATGAAGAGTTCTTTTTCCATTTCCGGATCATTTGTTCAACATCGATTCGGCATAGGCTTCCAGCTCGGCGTGCAGCTGCTCTTCGAGTTCGCGGGCATCGCCGAGGAACTGCCGCTGCGGGATGCGCATATTGCGGGTGTGCTGGCGCACCTGCTGCTCTCCGCGACGTGTGCGGCGGACGTGCGCCGGTACGACCGCCTGTCCGGAGAATCCCTCGTTGTGCACCTGTGCGTAGGTCACCTTCTCGTTTCCGGCCGCAATGACGATCCGCCGGGGCGATACCAGTATGGGACGGATGCTGTTGAGCAACGCTCCCGACTGTACGAGCAGCGATCCCGACTGTTTGGGCCTGCGCGGCGGCGCCCACGGGTTTTGGTCGAAGGCTTTCCGGCGGAACGTCTCCTTGAAGTACTCCGTCGCCGTTTCCGCTACGAGTTCCGCCGACCCTTCCATGATCTCGTCGATGCGTTCGGCCAATGCCTGTTCGATGTCGATTTTCATAAATTATTACTATATTTGCACTTGAAGCGTATGATTCCGGGGGTGAATCGAATCCTGCCATCCCTCGCGGGTGATGGGGGCATGTGGACAACAGACTGGGCTTGATACAGCGGATGAGTACGTGAACCCGAAGCAGCGGTATGACACTGGCCATCCAAGGCGTTGCGGATACATGCGGGACGAGTTCCCGCAGTAACCAACAGTACGTCCGGACGCAAAGACATGCCGCTACGACTTTTTTATGAGCAGTCCTCTGCGGTATCGCCATCGCGGGTCTATGCGCCGGCTGGCCCGTGTCGTCTGCCGCAGATTCGGCTTCTGTACGATCTCGAACCACGTCGTTATCCGATATTCGAGCCTCTCGTCCACCTCGCAGATCACATCGATCGCTTTTCCCTGATAGAACTTTATAAAGTTCAGATTCCCGAACGGCTTTTGATAGTCGTTCAGCCATATTTCGTCGGGATCGTTCAGTACGTCGGCGATGCATCCCAGCAGCGGCACGCGCTCCCGTTCGTATTTTCCGGCCGTATGCCGCCGGAAAACGGCCTCGTCCATGACGACCTCGCGGCCCTTGTAGTCGCGCAGCGTCTTGTGCGCTTCGTACCACTCTTCGGCCCGGCCGGTATATTCCACGAAGGGCTGCGTTGCGGCGGCGAGCCGTTTGCCGAACGATTCGAGTCCCCAGTCGTTGTAGTAGAGACCGCCGAGCAGCTTCGCAGCCTTGTTCTGGAAGCGCCGGATGTAAAACTGGTTCTGAGTGAACACCTCGCCCGTCAGTGCGCGGTTGACGCCCCAGCCCTGTGCCTCCGCCTTCTTCCACGTTGCGGTTCCGAAGAACCCGTCTACACGCCGACGCGACGCCTCGACCTCGTCCGCCTTGACCTGATGCGCCATGCGGGGCACGACGCGGCAGCGGCAGCGCCAGTCGTTGGGCGGAAAGATCTTCCGCCATCGCGGATCGTTGTATGGCAGGATCACCCCTTCGAGCAGACGGTGCTGCGGGCGGACGCGATCGTCGCCGACGGTTCGGTACTCCCAGAAGGGAAACAGTTTCACCTTGCTCATCAGACGGCGGTAGTTGCTCGCCGACTCTGCCGTGAGCAGCGCCGTGTCGTATTCCGTCCGTTGCCACGTCCTGTTGAACGTGTCGCAGACCGTCCGCGCCTCGCGCTCGAATGCCGCGAAGCCGTCGCTTTCGCGGAAGATGCGGTTCAACTCCTGCAATTCGGCCAGCGTCTTGGCAGCCGAGAACTGGAAGATATTGATCTCCATGGCCGTCTGCAACGCATCGTCCCGTATGCCGTAGGCGAACTCCGTGTCGGCGTTGCCGATGGATTCGGCGGAGGGTTGAACGGCCTTCGAAAGGTCTTCGGAGATGAATCGAAACAGTTCGACGTCGAAGGTCGGCTGCGAGGCCGCCACGCGGGCGACGAGCCGTTCGTCGAGGGTCGCGTCGTCATTCATCCGCATGGGGACTGTGCCAGCTGTCGCCCCGTCCTGCGGGGCTCCGACGAAAAAATCCCGCAAGCGGCGCCAGAGGTTGCGGTCGTCGCCGTGGCGGATCGGTTCGTCCGGCTCCTGCACGGCCGCTGCCGGCGGTTCCGCGGCGCCGCGACTTCCGGCCACGGCTTCGCCGTTTTCGGCCATCGGGATCGAGTACTTGTCGTGGATGTAGCTGACCGGAATGTCGATGATCGCCGACAGTCGCACGATCTCCTCGACCGAGAGCTGTTCGGCAGCCTCCGGAAAGACGAAATGCCCGCCGTTGACATGAAACCCGCGCGCCCTGAGTATCGGAATCACGCGCTCGTTGAGCGTCCGCTGCACGAAGCGCAGGTCGCTCTTGTGCTTGCTCTCTTCGACGTCCCGGTGCACCTCTCCCAGCGACCGCGCGCCCCGCTCGCCCTGTACGGTGGTGAGCGTCTGTCCGAGGATCGTGATGAGCATCTCCTCGTTGTTGGCCTGCCTGAAATCGTTGAACGCATCGCCCGATCCGGAGCCGCCCTCCTTGGTCTCGACGTCGGCCTCTTTCGGAATGATGACGTAGGGCGCCGATCCGGCCTTCTCGAACGCCTCTTCCAGCAAGGCCCTGCTCTTCGGATCGTAGGTGTTGTATTTGCCGATTCGCTGCGGCATTCCGAAGAGTTCGATCCATTGGGCGTAATCGCCGAATCCTCCGCGTTTGTAGATCGCGTAGGGCGCGGCTTTGAGCATCAACCCGTAGTCGCCCGTCTGTCCGAGCACGAGCAGCTGCGGGTCGTTTTCATAAGCGACGCCCGCAGCACCGAGGTCGTCGAGCCAAATCTGCCGCTGTTCGAGGGAGATGTATTTGGGCTTGATGACATCGACGCGGAATCCGTCGGCGAAGGAGACCTCGGCTCCCGCACGGCCGAAGAATCGCTGATCCATGATCGTGCGCACGAGCGTCTCCCATGCCGTCGTTTCGATGAGCGCCGTCACCTCGTCGTTCTGCTGTCCGTCGGCGTCGACGAACGTCACCTCGGCGTTCAGTACGGCATCCACGCGTTTGCTGATCGCATCGGCCAGCACGCCGTCGATGAGCAGGTCGTCGAAAAGATCGTAGAGGTATTTCGGCCGGCCGTTGTCGGCCGACCGCAGGCTCGTGCGCCAGTCTCCGATATCGTAGACGCGCCGCTGCGGAGCCTTGACGACGATCTGTTGCACGATCAGCTGTCGGGAATCGGTCGTTTTCCCGGCGGGCGCATCGTCTTTCTTGTATCCTATTTTACGTGCCATGATTAGAAATGTTGCCAGCGTTTGGGGTTGCTGCCGTAGATGTATTCGCCGACCGAGGGGTCGGGATTCCCGTCGCCGTCGGCATCTTCCGGCACGGGCAGATTGGGTCTGGTCTCGGATCGCTGCACGGAACGCAGCCACGCGATCGCGCGTTCGTAGCGGTCTTGCCGCAGTTTGAGATCGGTGCCGGCATTGCACAGGTTGACGAAATGCCACACGGCGATGTCCTTGACGAAGATCAGCAGCAGCGCATTGCGATGATCCTTTTCAGCCGAGAAGATCTTCTCCCGGTCGTAGGCGCCCAGATAGCCGGACGCCTCCTCGATAGCGGCGTCGATGGCTGCCGTGACGATCGTCTCGTCTTCACGGGCGATCGTGTCGATATTCTCCTTGTAGAGATGCGTCCGCAACTCTTCGGGTGTCAGAAAAGCCATATCAGTAACGTTTTGATGCGTGTCGTGATTTTCCGATGGTGATCGCGCCCTCCCGGAGCGTCGAAATCCACTGATTGATGATCCACACCGCCCCTTCGATGCAGTCGGGGCCGTCGGCCGGAGACTTCATCTGACGGTTCAGCAGCAGGAACTGTTCTTCGAGCCGTTTCATGTGCGGGTTGTCGCGCTCGCCGATGTTCAGCACGAGCCACCCCTGCCGGATCAACGGTTCGAGGTTACCCTCTATGCGGTCGAATTTCGGCGGTTTGCACCGCTCGTCGGGTGTGATGCCGATGAATCCCCGTTCGCGTCCTTTGGCGGCGAACAGCGGCATGAACACCTGTTCGTAGAAGGGGTCTTGCAGCTTGTTGTTCTCGATGTAGTTGCGGAGCTGCACGCTCGGCCCGGCGTAGTCGCGCAGGGAGTAGTACCACTCGACGAACTCGTCGTTGGTCACGTGGTCGAGGTAGCCGGTCGTGACGAAGAACTTCCCGTCGCAGTACCCCACGAGGAAGCAGGCCTTGAAAGAGGATGCCTTGCTGCGGGAGTTCGACGGCGCGGGGTCGCCGTAAGCCAGCAGGAACTGCATCCGTTGCAGCGGCGGACACTTGCCCCACACGACCTCCTTGATGACCTCGCCTTCGGAAAGCGGGTTGTTCATGTACTCCTGCTGGAACGCTTTGGTGCTGACCTTCTCCTCGATGCGGCGGATACGCTCTTCGGTATTCTTTTCCGGCCACGTGGAGCATCCCCGCTCGTCGCGGATGTTGACGATGTCCCAATGGTCGGCCTTGGCGCCGGCCCGTGTCACGCAGCAGTCGCGGGCGATGACGTTGCCGCAGACGACTACCAGCAAATCTTCGCTCACGGCGCGCGTCGGCAGGAGCGCCTCTTCGAACCAGTTCCATTTTTTATTCACGATGTCGGGATTGCGGCAGTCGGCATCCGTATCGAAATCGTCGGACAGAATCGTGTCGGGGCGGAACGCATCCTTGCGGGTGCCTCGGGGCGATTCGAGCGCCCCGAGTGCGCGGAACGTCGCGCCGGTCGTCAGGGAGAATTCGCCGGCCGTCCATTTGCCCGGCTCGCGCAGGTCGCCGTAGTAGGCTTTCAGCAGCGAGTTCTGTTCGAAGGCTTTTTTATAGGGTTCGAGCAGCCGTTCGGCGTTGTCGTGGCTGTTCGATACGAGCAGTACGTTGCGTTTTCGGCCCGTGAGCACGAGATACATCACGCACATGAAGACGATCGTCGATTTGGCCAGCTCGCGCGACCACGACAGCACGTCGTACAACTCGCCGTGCGAGGTGATGCGCCGGATCGCCCTTTTCTGAAACGGCGCGAACGGATAACGGGCATACTCGGCGAAGAAGAAGGGAATCCACACGAAGGGATCGCTCTCCAACTTCTCGCGCTTCTTCTTCCGTTCGATGGGCGTGAGCCTGTCGACGGCATTATCCCGTTTCAGTGCGCGGTGATACTCGCGCCATTCGCGCCAGGCCTGTCTGTCCTCTAATTTACCCATTTCATCCGCTCCTGAATGTATGAATCGAAATAGTTGCTCAGCTCCTTGGCGCGTTCGATGTCGATCTGCCGGATGTAGTCGAGAATGCCGATCGACACGTTGACGACCTCGCGTACCGACGCCTCCTGCTCCAACGCTTCGAGGTCGGCCGTGAGCTTGCGCCGGATGTCGGCCTCCTTGGCTGTCGGGAATCGTTTCCCCTCCTCGCGCGCGGCGATGCTGCGGTCGAGTTCGTCGAGTTGCAGCAGCGTGGACTTGATCCGTGCTTCGCGCGTTTGCAGAAAGGTCAGTTTCAACCCTTCCCACTCCTTCGCCCAGCGGACGACCGAGATGCGTGCCACGCCGACCTTCTCCGCGATCTCGGCCTGCGTCATGTTCGTCGTCAGGAAGAGCGTTTTCGCCCACTCCTTCTTCTGTTTGTTGTCGAGTTCCTGTGCCATTTCCTGTGGGTTTCGCTCTTCAAAGGTAGCAGTCTCGGGCGGCGAAAACGAATCCTGTTTCAACGGAATTCAGAGGAGTGAAATATTATTTCAATACATTGTAACCCATTACAATGCGATTTGCAAAGCGCCGTATTTCCATTCAATTTTGTCGAAAAATAAGACGTTGCGATGACAGCATTCACTTTTGTTTTGCACGACGAATCGGTCAATACCTACGGATTCCGTATGCTCACTTCGGGCGCCAATCTCGAAGAGTTCCGCAAGAATCCCGTGCTGTTCCTGAACCATAAGGATTGGGAGCTTCCGATCGGTCGTTGGGAGAACATCCGCATCGAAGGCACCCGAATCCTCGCCGATGCCGTCTTCGACGAGAATGACAAGGAGGCGATCAAGGTGATGAAGAAGGTCGAGACGGATTTCGTCCGCATGGCTTCGATCGGCGCGTGGCCTCCCGAAGAGGTGAGTGATGCGCCCGAGCTGAAACTTCCGGGACAGACGATGCCCACCGTGACGCGATGGACAGTCCGCGAGGCATCCGTCGTCACGATCGGCGCCAACCACAACGCACTGGTGATGTACGATCGTCAGACGGGCAAGCAGATCGACCTGACGGACGCGACCTCGGTCGTCCGACTCATGGACATCAATATTCACTCAAATACCGAAAACATGAACGAAAATCTCAAAGGAGTTCTGAAACTCCAAGACTCCGCTACGGAGGCCGATATCGTCGGCGCCGTCAAGACGCTGATCGCGAACAACGACCGCCTGAGCGAGGAGAACCGTGTGCTCAAGGAGGAGAAGGCCGAGCAGGAACGGATCCGCATGGAGGCGCAGCGCGCCGAGGGCGTCGCGCTGGTCGACGCCGCAGTGAAGGACGGCCGCATCGACGCCGCAGGCCGGAACGCCTACCTTGCGTTCTTCGACAAAGACTTCGAGAGCGCCAAAGCCGTGCTTGCCGCCATTCCTCACCGCAAGTCGGTCGTGTCGCAGATCGATGCCGCGAAGGGACAGCAACAGACCGAACTGGCGGATCTCGCCTCGAAGACATGGGACGAACTCGACCGCGCCGGACGGCTCGTCGAACTGAAAGGCAAGGCGCCGGAGCTGTTCCGCGAGAAGTTCAAGGCCCGTTTCGGCACCGAACCCAACATGTAACAATCAAACGAATCGAACTATGGCTATTCAAAAAGAAATCTGGGCACAAACCATCGTCGAAGGGTTGTTCGCCTCCAACAGCTTCCTCTCGAAAGCGTTCAACGCCGACGAGTACGTCAATGCGGGCAAGATCGTCCATATCCCGCAGGCCGGTGCGGCCTCGAAGGTCGAGAAAGACCGTTCGACACTCCCTGCCACGGTGAAGACACGCACCGATACGGACGTGACCTTCACGTTGTCGGAGTTCACCACCGATCCCGTCCGCATCCCTCATGCCGACACCGTCGAACTCTCCTACGACAAGCGCAACTCGGTACTGCGGCAGGACAAGTTGGCGCTGATGGACAAGGTCGCCGAAGACTTCCTCTTCAACTGGAGTCCAGCGGCAGACAACACGATCGTCACCACCGGCGGCGAGGTCGACGCCTACACTTCGGATGCTACGGGCAAGCGTAACGGGCTCTCGCGGGAGGATGTGCTGTCGCTGATGACGAAGTTCAACAACGACAACATTCCGCAGGAGGGTCGTTATCTGCTGCTCGACGCCATGATGTACTCGCAGCTGCTGAGAGACCTGACGGCCAACGAGAACTCGGCGTTCCTCGCCTCGGCCGACGCCCAAAACGGCATTCTAGGGAAACTCTTCTCGTTCAACGTCATGATGCGTTCGAAATCGGCGCTCTACACCACCGCCAAAGCTCCGAAGAAGTGGAGCGACGAGGGTGCCGCCACGGACTTGGCTGCGGCCCTTGCCTGGCACGATCAGGCGGTATGCCGTGCGCTGGGCGACGTCGAGGCCTTCGAAAACGAGCGGGACGCGACCTATTACAGCGACATCTACTCGTTCCTCGTGCGCGCCGGCGGCCGCATCATGAGCAAGGACAGCGTGGGTGTCTACGCTTTGGTACAGGGAACGCCGGCCGCGGCTTAACGATGCGATGCGAAGATGAAACCTTCCGAATTCAAACGCACCTATTTCCCGGCCATCGAGCGCGTCTGTGCCGAAACGGGGTTGAATCCCCTCTTCGTCGCGGCGCAGGCTGCGCTCGAATCGGGCTGGGGCGACTCGGCCATCGGCAACAACCTTTTCGGCGTCACGGCCGGCGACAAGTGGACGGGCAAGCGACAGACCGTGCGCACGTTCGAGTATTTCCGCGACGACCGCCAGGGCGGCCGCTTTCGAAAGGTGTATTCGATCACGCGGCTGCGCGACGGACGCTACCGCTACGAAGTAGAGCGCGACTTCCGCGACTACGACTCGGTGGAGGAGGGTATCCGCGACCATGCGAAGGTGCTTTCGGCCAAACGCTACGCAGCGGCCATGCCCTTCCGCCACGACGTGACCCGCTTCGCCTATGAGATCGCGAAAGCCGGCTACTGTACGGCCGATCCGACGACCTACGCCGATCTGATCTCGGACATCGCCCGCATGATCGACCGAGCCTGACAAATAGTTGAATTTCATTCTTCGTTTTCTCGCCTCGGCATAGTTCGGACAGCGTTCGGCTCTGCTCGCGGCTTAATGAAAACGGTCTAACACCGATCGCACGATGGATAACAACGTATTGCACGACCTGCTGATGTTCGCTCTGCCGAGCGGCTTTCTGGGCAGTCTCTTCGCTTGGCTTGCCGGACGCCGCAAACAGAGCAACGACATGCTGGGCGAGTTGCAGAAATCGATCAACCTGCTCTCGACCGAGAACCAGAAGATTCTGGCCGAGAACATCCAGCTCAGGCGCGAAAACGCCGATCTGAAAGCCAATCAGGAGGAGATGCTGCAACGTATCGGCCGTCTTACCAAAGAGGTCGAGCGTCTGCGTCGGGCGATCAGCAAACGCACGGGAACCGACTATGAACCCAAGAAATCTGCTGTTTCTCGTCGTCCTGTCGACGACGGCCTGTGCTTCGTCGCGGCGGACGACCTCGATGCAGACCGACCTTGTGGCGGACTCTGCACGACTCGTCAGCGCCGAGGTGCGGCTCGACGAGCTGCTCCGCCGACGGGCGACAACGAATCTGCAACGAACGGATCGGGTGATCCGCCGTTGGGAACGGACGGAACCGATCCCTGCGCAGCGGGCGACGCTGCGGGTGACGGAGCAGAACCTCCGTGACCTGCCCGATGGCGCGGCCTTCACGGCCTGCGACGGCCGTCTGACGATCGAAGCACGCCGCTACGGCGATACGATCCGGTTGCAGGCACGTTGCGACTCGCTGGCCCGACGCTCGCTTTTCTACGAGGAGACAGCCGAGCAGAGTTTCGCCCGCAGCGACTCGCTCCAAGAACAACTGTCGACGTTGCGCGAGGCGTACCGCGCGCTCGAACATTCGATGATGCAACGGTACGCACAAACGACCGAGCAGCGCTCGCGCTCGCCGTCCCGCTGGGGCTGGTGGCTGACGCTCGGACTCGTCGCCGGAACGGTCGGCGGCTGGTGGGCGCACAAGACAGGATTCATTCAAAAACTGATTAAAACATTACTCCAATGAAACGCAGTGTAACATTAACCAACGACGGCTACATGATGCTGCTCGACGCGATCTATTTCAACGGTACGCGGCTGGGCAATATCGCGGCCGAAGGCATCGCGTGGGGCGGCGACGACGCACAGATATACAAACTCTGGGCAGCGCAGCAGCGGGTCGTACCCGTGAAGAATCTCAAAACGCGCGATGCGGCCAACGACATCACGGGTAAGATCATTCAGCTCATTCCCAAAAACTGTAAAACCGTGATGGGCGGCAAGGTCACGGGCGACAAATGGGAGGCGCCGGCACAATCGATGATCCTCGAAGGCACCGTGAAGATCCTCGCCGGCACGGGGCAGACGATCGAGATCAAACGCGCGACGCTGCTGGCCAACGTGCGCGGTGGTTTGGGCGGTGAAAATACGCTCGGTATCGAATTCACGCTGAGCATCCTCGCGCCCTACGACGGATCGTCGCCTTTCTCGATCTATCCGACCGAGCCGGCGATCACGGCCGATCCCACGTCGCTCACCTTCGAGAAGGCCGGCGGCAGCCAGACCGTCGACATCGAGGCTTCCGGCCCGTTCAGCGTCGGTGCGGTACCCGAAGGATTCTCCGTGAGGATCGTCGACGGACTGGTTACCGTGACGGCCGAGGAGAACGATTCGGGCGGCGAGCGTTCGGGGAACCTCGAATTCATCCTCGAAGCCGATACGTCGGTGAAAGCCACCGTCGCGCTCTCGCAATCCAATGCGTAAGCCATGAAACGCAATATCGAACAAGAGGCGGCGGATGCCCTGCTCGACGTAGGGATCTCGCTGCCTCTGTTGCGTGTGCGGCTGCCGTTCTGCCGTCGCGCATGGACGATGCGCGTCACGATGCGCCGTCCCTGTCTGGGCAACCAAATACGCATCGCCCGGCATTATCTCGCATTGGGAGTGACGACCGAGCGGATCGAGCGTTTCACCCGCGACGAGGAGCAGGCGTTTCTCGTGCGCCACGGACGGCGTCTGTCGCTCATGCTGGCGCTGACGATCTGCCGGGGCTACCTGTCGGGGCTGCTGCTCGCACCGATCGTCGCATGGCTCATCCGCTGGAAGGTGCCGCGCCAGTATCAACTCGAAGCGCAGCGGCGTTTCCGCGAACTGCACGGAACGCG
>OLQM01002261.1_pt1 | contig 19383 bp, 10 predicted proteins | sample 1673161 | NCBI WGS metagenome assembly OLQM01 (sample SAMEA3136761, study PRJEB25190) | human gut metagenome | reverse complement strand
GGCATCTACCTCAGAATCAGTCTCAACATCCGAGTCTGTATCAATGTCCGAATCAGTCTCAACATCCGAGTCTGTATCAATGTCCGAATCAGTCTCAACGTCTGAGTCGGTCTCAACGTCCGAATCAACATCAGCATCAGAATCAGTCTCAGCGTCAGAGTCAGTTTCAACCTCAGAATCAGCATCAACCTCTGAATCTGTATCGACATCAGAATCAGTGTCAACGTCCGAATCGGTTTCTGTATCTGAATCAGCGTCAACTTCTGAATCGGTGTCAACGTCCGAGTTAGCATCTGTTTCTGAATCAGTTTCAACGTCTGAGTCAGTCTCAGTATCTGAGTCAGTGTCAACATCAGAGTTGGTGTCAACATCAGAATCAGTCTCAACGTCAGAGTCAGTTTCAGCATCTGCATCCGAGTCAGTATCAACATCAGAATCGGTTTCAATATCCGAATCAGTTTCAACGTCAGAATCAGTCTCGACTTCTGAATCGGCATCTACATCAGAATCAGCGTCAGCCTCTGAATCAGTGTCAACATCAGAGTTGGTGTCAACATCTGAATCAGTCTCAACGTCAGAGTCAGTTTCAGCATCAGAATCGGTTTCAATATCCGAATCAGTTTCTACCTCTGAATCAGTTTCAACATCCGAATCAGTATCTGCTTCTGAATCGGTCTCAACGTCGGAATCAGTTTCAACGTCAGAATCGGTATCGACATCTGAATCAGTTTCAACATCCGAATCTGCATCTACATCAGAATCAGTATCAACATCCGAATCAGTGACAGCGTCTGAGTCAGTATCAACATCCGAATCAGTCTCAACCTCTGAGTCGGTCTCAGCATCCGAATCAGTCTCAACCTCTGAGTCGGTCTCAGCATCCGAATCAGTTTCAACGTCTGAATCAGTTTCAACGTCCGAATCAGTATCTACATCTGAATCAGTGTCAACATCCGAATCAGTCTCAGCGTCTGAGTCAGTTTCAGCATCTGAATCGGTATCTACTTCAGAATCAGTTTCAACGTCTGAATCAGTATCAGCCTCAGAATCAGTATCTACATCTGAATCAGTTTCAACGTCTGAATCAGTTTCAACGTCTGAATCAGTATCTACATCTGAATCAGTATCTACATCTGAATCAGTTTCAACGTCTGAATCAGTATCAACATCCGAATCAGTCTCAGCGTCTGAATCGGTATCGACGTCAGAGTCAGTCTCAACGTCTGAATCAGTTTCAACTTCAGAATCGGTCTCAACCTCTGAGTCAGTTTCAGCGTCTGAATCAGCATCAACGTCCGAGTCAGTTTCTACCTCTGAGTCAGCGTCAACATCCGAATCAGTGTCTACTTCTGAGTCAGCGTCAACATCTGAATCAGTCTCAGCATCTGAGTCAGTTTCAACATCGGAATCAGTATCAACGTCTGAATCAATCTCGACATCTGAATTATTGTCAGCATCGTTGAGTAGCTCAGTATCAGAAAGCCAGTCAGTCTCAACCTCGGTTTCAGTTTCGACATCAGTCTCTGCTTCTGAGTCAGCATCATTGAGTACCTCTGCACCTGAATCAACTTCAACATCAGTAAGTACTTCAGTTTCAGTGAGTCAATCACAATCAGGATCAACATCTGGTAGCGGTTCATACTCTAACTCAATGAGCCAATCAATTTCTCATTCAGAGTCATTGTCTGCATCAGAATCAGCAAGTGGATCACAAAAACACAGCCAGTCTGTGGCCCTTCCGAATACTGGCGAAACAGGATCTGTAACATCAGCTCTTCTCGGGATAGTTACAGGGTTAGCTGGAATTGCTGGACTTACCCGACGTAAAAAGAAGGGGAACTGATCTAGTAGGAAAAATCATTTTTTCGAGTGAATCTCAAAGGAGATTCACTTTTTTACTAGTAGAATGAAGTATTTTTAATGTGTTACAAAAAAATTTGAAAATTAAACGATAATATATAAGTTTTTTGTAGCAAATTACTTGAATCTACGTAGTATTCCTGTATAATGAATAATGACTACAATGTAAGGGGAATATCATGCAATTTAAGCGTTCAAAAGGAAACTTTCGTGAAACAGATCGTGTCGTACGCTTCAAATTAATTAAATCAGGAAAAAATTGGCTTCGGGCATCAACGGCTGCTCTAGGCCTCTTTCGCGTGGTGCGTGGGCAAGTGGAGGAGACCATCATTGCCAACGTACAGCAAGATCAAATAGAAAGTCAAAAGCATAACCAAGCATTCTTAAAAGGTTTGATTACGGTAGGGACTGTTTTTGGTGGTGCTGTGATTGCTACGACTGCTAAGGCGGAGGATGCAACATCACTTGCACCAACGGTTTCTGAGACAAAAGAGGAAACCTTGGCAGAAGTGGATAGTGTGGTTTTAGCAAAAACTTCAAGCCAGCCTTCAGAATCCATCTCTGTTTCAGGATCAACCAGCCTTTCTACATCTGTGAGTGCATCTGCTTCGATCAGTGAATCTACGTCTTTATCCTTGAGCGAAGTTGGATCAACTGCATTATCAACGGCAATTAGCGAGTCTGCTCAAGCTCTAGAGTCAGAAGCAGGTATTGAAGAGCCAACTAGTTTAGAAGAAGCTACTGTTTTAGAACAAAATACCTCTGAAGCTGAATTGCTTCAAGAAATTGCAGGGAATTACGCATCTAAAATGACGGACACCGATCGCCGAGCAGTGGTCGAAGCGGTCATTAACAAAGTGCAGGCCGAAGTGGCTGCAAGTAATAACTTGATCCATACCAATGCCAGTGCTCAAGCTTATGCTGACCAGCGCGATCGTTTGGAGAAAGCTGTCGATGAGATGATGACGACCTTGACAGCTGCAGGTTTTGTGGGAAATACAAATGTAGATGGGAAACCTGCGATCTCTGCTCAGTTGGCTCCTCTAGCTGAGGAAACATACTTGGCTGATGATGTATTGGATATGAGCCCGAACCCAGAAGATCCCAATGGTGCGAGTGTAGAAGATCCTACACTTGACACACCAGGATATGCTAAGGATCCTCATCTAGATAAAGATCTCTTAAGATTTTCGCCTGAAGAGTTGAAAAATTTTTTAGGTGAACCCTACACCAATCGTTATACATTTGGTATTTGGGACTTTGTGAATAAACAAGGAGAGTCACTTGGTTACTATGCGACCATGTCGATTGATATCAGTGAGATAGATCCGGAAAAGCATAAGGCAATGGATGTTTATTTCCGCATTGTCCGAAAATCAGATGGGGCTGAAATTTTTTCACAAACCGTATCTCCAAAAGGATATGGCCAAGATATTCAATTACCAAAAGAAGTACTGATTGGTCAGGCTCCCCTTGGGAACAAGGTTTTTAATTCGGAACCTTCTACAGGTAATGGGACCTTTGGAATGTTGACGAATTTTATTCCGGAACAGGCTTTCTTATTCCGGAGTATTTATGATGTCATGACGCCTGAAAATCAGGGGCAATTGATTAGGACGTATCCTAGTATCAAAATTCCATCTATGATGGGACAACAATCGACCTTCTATAGAGAAGTGGACCCGAATGGTAGATGGTTTAATGGGCAATATGAACCAACGGGGAAAGAAAGATCCTTACTAGAGTATAGAATCTACGGATTGGAAGGCCAGCATTATACAGCTTCCAATCCACGCGAATTTCCTGGTTATGTACAGGTCCCAGCGCACACCGTGTTCCCGAATCGTAAAAGTGGGGTGTTCGATAATAGTAAGAATGGGAAATCAAGAATTGAACTATTAGGGGATGCGCGTGAGCATTTCATTAAAAGTGAAGTTGTCACCCTTAATCAAAATGGTGATTATTCTCTTCGCTACTATGTTTTAGATCCTTCTAAAATCCATGATGTTAGTAGTGGTGATGTAGGAAATGCTAAGGTAACCGATGTATATACACTTGTTTATGAAAAAGAATTTAAACAAGATAGTACGGATAAGCTTTCAGATTTAGGTGGAACTCGTAAAGTTGAAAGTAAAAACAAGGATTATTTCCTGAATGTTACACCAAAACGAATAGATTACCAACATTTTGAGTTGGATATTACAGGTTGGTTCTCTAGTAAGGAGACAGTTACTTACACTGATGAGAAAACAGGAATAGAATATACTGTTCCAAAACCATTCACGGAACTTCCAAAATCAGCATACCTCGATAAAAATACGACCATGGTCGTTGGAGAAGATGCAACACCTCAAGGAGCAGATGGTTTTTCCAACTTCAAACAAACGATCAAAAAAATAGTAGATTCATACCCCTTAACGAGTGTGAATTATTACTATCGGAAGATGACACCGTCAGAATCTGCTTCACAATCTCAAAACTTCTCGATTTCAACTTCAGAGTCACTAGTTTCAGAATCCATTTCATCTTCTCAATCTGTTTCGGTCAGTGAGTCCGTTTCCTTGTCACAAGCATCTAGCTCCGCCAGTCAATCAGATTCACAGGTTTCAACCTCGATTTCCTTGTCACAATCTGTATCGACAAGCGAATCCAACTCGTTGGTTCAGGAATCGATTTCAGCAAGTCAGTCGGAATCCTTGGTTCAAGCCTCGGTCTCTGCTAGCCAGTCCGATTCGTTGATTCGAGAATCCGTTTCTGCGAGTCAATCCGATTCATTGATTCAAGAATCCGTTTCAGCAAGTCAATCGGAGGCTCTAGTCCAAGTGTCCGTTTCTGCCAGTCAGTCCGATTCGCTTGTTAAAGAATCTGTATCCGCCAGTCAGTCAGAGTCGCTAGTCCAAGATTCGGTTTCCGCCAGCCAATCCGAATCGTTAGTACAAGAATCAGTTTCTGCCAGTCAATCAGACTCGTTGATTCAAGAATCAGTTTCTGCAAGTCAGTCAGAGTCGTTGCTTCAGGAATCCGTATCTGCCAGTCAGTCCGAGTCATTGATTAAAGAATCAGTTTCTGCCAGCCAGTCAGACTCCTTGGTTCAAGCCTCAGTATCGGCAAGTCAATCCGACTCGTTGGTTCAAGCCTCAGTTTCTGCAAGTCAGTCAGAGTCGTTGCTTCAGGAATCCGTATCGGCCAGCCAGTCTGATTCCTTGGTTCAAGCCTCAGTTTCTTCAAGCCAATCTGAGTCGCTGGTTCAAGAGTCGATTTCAGCGAGTCAATCAGAGTCGCTGATACAAGCCTCAGTTTCTGCGAGTCAATCAGACTCACAATCAAAAGCAGCATCAGCATCTAAGAGTGAGTCTGAAAAAGCTTCTAAATCTGCTTCGTTAAGTAAGTCGGTATCCTTATCTAATTTAGCATCTAGATCAATTTCTGTGTCTCAATCGCAGTCAACATCGGCGGTTGGATCGGAGGAAGTGGTTTCTCAACTGATTTCCTTGTCACAATCTATTTCGATGAGCAAAAAGCTGTCAGAATCCGTTTCGTTGAGTCAGTCCGAGTCATTGGTTCAGGAATCCGTATCTGCCAGCCAATCCGATTCGCTGGTTCAAGAGTTAGTTTCGGCAAGTGAATCGAATTCATTGGCTCAAGAATCGATCTCAGCAAGCCAATCAGATTCTTTGGCTCAATCGTCTGTTTCAACCAGTCAGTCCGAGTCATTGGTTCAGGAATCCGTATCTGCCAGTCAGTTAGACTCGCTGATTCAAGAATCAGTTTCCGCGAGTCAATCCGACTCGTTGGTTCAGGCATCTGTGTCGTCTAGCCAATCAGAATCCTTGGTACAAGCGTCCGTTTCTGCTAGTCAATCAGACTCGCTGGTTCAGGCATCTGTATCGTCTAGCCAATCCGATTCGTTGCTCAAAGAATCCGTATTAGCTAGTCAATCTGATTCCTTGGTTCAAGCATCCGTTTCCGCAAGTCAGTCCGAGTCATTGGTTCAGAAATCCGTATCTGTCAGTCAGTCAGACTCGCTGATTCAAGCATCAGTTTCCGAAAGTCAATCGCAATCTACTTCTGATATCGAATCTAAGTCTCAAATTACAGAATCTATGTCCTTTTCTCGTTCTGATTCAATGAGTCAGTCAGAATCGCAAGTATCGACTGATTTACAATCAACATCATTGAGTCAATCAGAGTCGATTGTTCAAGAGTCTGTTTCTGCAAGTCAGTCCGATTCCTTGGTTCAGGAGTCTGTATCAGCCAGTCAATCAGACTCGTTGGTTCAGGAATCAGTTTCAGCTAGCCGATCAGAATCACTGGTTCAAGAGTCAGTTTCGGCAAGTGAATCAGAATCGCTAGTTCAAGAGTCGATCTCAACTAGTCGATCCGAATCTTTGGTTCAAGAATCCGTTTCAGCCAGTCAGTCAGAGTCGCTGATTCAAGCCTCAGTATCTGTCAGTCAATCAGAATCGCTGGTTCAAGCCTCGATTTCCGCTAGTCAATCAGAGTCGCTGGCTCAAGAATCCGTTTCAGCAAGTCAATCCGATTCGCTAGTCCAAGAGTCGATTTCTGCCAGTCAATCTGAGTCTTTGATCCAAGCTTCGGTATCTGCCAGTCAATCCGATTCCCTGGTTCAGGAGTCTGTATCAGCGAGTCAATCAGATTCATTGATTCAAGAATCAGTTTCCGCTAGTCAGTCAGACTCGCTGATTCAAGAATCCGTTTCCGCAAGTCAATCTGAATCCTTGGTTCAAGAATCAGTTTCTTCAAGTCAATCTGACTCCTTGGTACAAGCGCTGGTTTCAGCTAGCCAATCAGAGTCTCTGGTACAAGAATTAGTCTCAGCAAGTCAATTAGATTCATTAGTTCATGCTTCTGTCTCCACAAGTGAATCGGCTTCAACTTCTCAGGTTGTAGCTGCATCGCAGGTTTCAGAGTCTGGATCGTTCTCTCGATCAGTTTCTGAGAGTCTATCTGCTTCACAATGGACATCCCATTCAGAATCTCAAGCGTCATCATCTGTTTCAAAATCTGACTCCTATAGCCAATCAACTTCGCTCCTTTCAGCAAGCGAATCGGCTTCAACGTCCATGCCAGTATCTGAATTTCCTTTGACGAGTGTTTCAGATTCTATAAGCGCATCATCGACAGAGAGTCAATCCTTATTGCAGGAAATTTCTGAATGGATCAGTGTGTCTTATGCGTCAAGTTTCTCTGCTGTGACAAGTTCTTCGGAGTCTGTCGTGTCTTCGTTAGACACCTCTTACTCAGAATCACCAACAGACACAAGCTCGCGAAGTGCGAAACATTCTTCAGAACCTGACCTTCCAGAGACAGGTGCTCATCCTTCATCTAATATTCTTGCTGCAGGAGCTTCCATTTTTCTGTCTGGATTAGCCCTTTTAGGAATTCGGAAAAAAGATGGCAAATAAAACCTTAAAAGACCGGAATGAACCGGTCTTTTATTGATCTAGAATGTCTAAGAAGTTGGGAAATATGTTATAATGGACAAGGAAGTTTTAAGTAAAGTGATATAGAGAAGGATACCTGTGAGAAATGTATCCGCCTATATGCAATTACAATATAGGATCAATAATAAAAGTTTGAGGGAAAAAATGAAAATCCATTTTACAAATTTATTTGGGCAATCTTCGCAAAGTGTTGCCCTGATGGCGCAAAATGATATTATGAATGTGGTTCGTGAACTCGGGGTTAATGAACTTGGAATCTACTTTTATGATCAAACTAATGAACCGGCTGGTGAGTTGAATTCACGGATGGACGGTATTTTAGCTGGTGTAGCTTTTGGAGATATCGTCTTCGTTCAATCACCCTCTTGGAACGGAATTGAGTGGGATAATCGTTTGGTGGATAAGTTAAAACTCCTTCAAACCAAACTGGTCATGTTCATCCATGATGTCCCGCCGCTCATGTTTGAAAGTAATTATTATCTCATGCCTGCTTATATTGAGATGTATAATAAAAGCGACCTTGTTGTTGTCCCATCAGAACAGATGTACCATCGTCTTGTATCAGAAGGGCTCACAGTGAAAAAATATGTGGTCCAAAAGTTGTGGGATTTGACCCACAGTTTGGATCTCTATACCCCGCAATTTGAGAAAAAACTGATCTTCTCAGGAAATCCTTCGCGTTTCCCTCATATCATCGATTGGAAATATGAGACACCCCTTCATGTCTATACCGAACCAGTTGAAGGAGTCGATTATTCTAAGATCCATATGGAAGGCTGGCGGACCAAGCAAGAGTTGCTTCTCGAACTTTCCAAGGGTGGTTTTGGGCTTGTCTGGGGAAATTCTGAGAATCCTGAGGATGAGCGGGATTACTACAAAGAAAATATTTCCTACAAACTATCGACCTATCTTTCTGCTGGTCTTCCAGTAGTGGTACCAGATTATTTGTCAAATGCAGACTATATTCGAGAAAAAGGGATCGGATTTGTAGCCTCCAGTCTCGAAGAAGCCAATCGTTTGGTTCAAGACTGCACAGAAGAAGAGTATGCCCAAATGGTTCAAAAGGCTCAACATACTTCTTATTTGATTCGCAATGGCTATTTTACAAAGAAATTATTTGTTGATAGTGTCATGGCTTTAGGAAAATAAATAGAATAAAATAGGATTCTTCAGACATAAATCTGAAGAATTTTTTATTGAATACGGTACCAAGGCTATAATTTTTTACAATATTAAGGATTAGTGACAAATAAGTTTAGAAAATAAGCAAATTATGGTAAAATAAGTTGAGATAAAATGCTCTAAAGGCACATATTTAAAGGCTGTTTTCCAGGTGGAAGAGTCAAAATGAGTAAGAGAAAGTTTAAAAGAAATGTTAAAACGATCTGAAGTAGGAAAGAGATTTTGTTGGACGATATTTTTCGTCTTTATTTATGTTTTGGGAAGTAAAATTTCCCTGCCTTTTGTTGACTTATCAAAGGCCTTGAGACTCAATGAGGGAACGACAACGGGCTTGCAGCTCTCAAGCGCTGTGATGGGGGGAAATCTCCGCGGGATGTCGATCTTTTCGATCGGTCTATCCCCATGGATGTCTTCCATGATTTTGTGGCGGATGTTTACCGTTTCAAAACGCTTTAACCTCGAAAAAACCAGCACGGAGATAGTGGAGCGGCGAAAGATGTACGTGACCTTGGCGCTCGCCATCGTCCAGTCTTTGGCAGTGGCCATGTATCTCCCCTTGAAGACAGGGTTGAACCCCGGACTTGTCATTGCGGTCAATACCATGATTATGGTAGCCGGAGCCTTCTTTTTAGTTTGGCTCTCCGATCTAAATGCCGCTTTGGGCCTTGGAAGTTCTGTTGTGATCATGATGGCTGGGATGGTTATGTACCTGCCAGAAGATGTGATGCAGACCCTTTCAAGTGTCAATAATATCCCAGAGATCGCTTATGTTCTGGGCGTGATTTTTATCTTGATTTTTGTCTATGTGGCAGTCTTGGTGGAATATTCCAAGTACCAGATTCCTGTCAATAAATTAGGGATCCACAACAACTTGAAAAGTTATACTTTTTTGGATATCAAGCTCAACCCAGCAGGAGGGATGCCCTTTATGTACGCCATGACCTTGGTGTCCATTCCTCAGTATGCCATGCTCTTGATCTTGTCTATGGATTCCAATGCCAAGTGGGCTGCTCGTTTAGCCAAACACTTGGTGATGGGAGATCCGATTTGGATCCTTCTTTACATTCTGATGATCGCCCTTCTCTCTTTTGCTTTTGCCTTTGTCAATGTAAACGGAGAAGAAATTGCAGATAAGATGATGAAGGCTTCCGAGTATATCGATCATGTCTATCCTGGAGCAGATACACGTCGCTATATCAATAAAATTGTGCTACGCTTGACGGTTTTTGGGACCTTGTATCTGATCCTCTTCACGGCGCTTCCTTTTTCTCTCCTGTTATGGGATAAGGATCTCTTGCGCTTGACCATGATTCCAGGAACCTTCCTCATGTTTGTCGGGATGATTTACAATATCCGAGAAGAAATTCGTGCCCTTCGTGTGAATCAACGTTATACAAGAATATTCTAGGAGTAACCATGTATTATTTTGTACCAGCCTGGTATGGAACGGACCGCATCTGGCAGCAAACAGCTACCCCTTGGTACTGGATGCGAGAGTCCATTGAATTTGACGATACCATTAATCAAGTTCGTATTTTTCAAGAAGCAGAAATGGATCGGATCTTATTGTTGCCTCAATATAGTCCACAACTGCGCTATTTTTTGCACCGCCAAGATTTGTTAGAGACAGATGTGCTTTCGATTTTTGATAAGATCCAACAGGTTCCGTCTGATTTGGCTATGCGCCCAGTTCAGCTTCAGGACATCGAATGGCCGAGTGAGACCACTTTTTCCTATACTCCCTTTTTGGTGATGGCATTTCGAAAGGGCCACCACCTAGCGAAACTTGATATGGGAGTGGATGGAAACCTTCTCTCTTTGACCCGTTATAAGAATGACGAGATCAGCTACATCGAGTACTTAGATGATCGTGGCTTTATCTCTAGTAGAATCTACTACAATGAGGGAAAACCCTATTTCCAAGAGTATCTGAGTTTTGATGGGCAATGGGTTTTGAGAGAGATGCTGATCGAAGAGAACCACTCCGTCATGGTCAATGAAGCTTTCTTTCATGCCTTCAAAAAAGAAAGCTATGCCAATATGGGAGACGTTGTCGCTGAAAAAATGAAGGAACAGCTAGCAACCTTGGTTCCAGGACGAGATCAGTTGGTTTTGGCAGCTCATCCAGCAAATTTGGCCTTTTTACAAGATACAGCAAGTAGTGTCAAGAAAGTCTTGTCTTTCTACGGGGATCGCCAGCCCTTGTCTGCCGAAAACTTTGCCCTCTATTTTGATATGATTGATGCCCAGCTCTTGATCACAGATAGTGAAAAAACCAAAGAAGCGATTGGGGTCTTTTCTCCTAGCTTGGCTCAAAAGACACACCGGATTACCTCTTTTGACTCCCGCCTCCGTTTGGGATCTAGTCAGGAGCGCAAGGAATCGAAGATTTACTTTTACGTCAATGAAGCTGAGCTTCCAAGTAAGAGCCAGCTCAAGAAGGTTCTGGAGGTCTTGGCGCAACATCCTTTATTTGAAGTTGTTTTTGCATTTTACAATGGATCACCGGAGCGTGTTAAGGAATTAGAAGGGCAACTCGAGGAATTGATCGCTAGCGAGCAGGACTTGCATCTGGTTCAATCACCAGCCCAAATGGAAGGGCTTGGGGAAAACCAGATTATCGATGAAGAGTCCGTACAAGACGCACCGGATTATCGCTTTGTAGTTAAGAATTTTTCAAATGAAAATGACATTATTCAAGAATTGGAAAAAACCCGCTTGATTGTAGATTTAAGCGAGGAACCCAACCTCTACACGCAGATTGCAGGGATCTCTGCTGGGATTCCTCAAGTCAACCGCGTCCAGACAGAATATGTTGATCATTTGAAAAATGGCTATGTCTTATCAAAGGGAGACAAGGAATTAGAGAAGGCGATTACGCACTTTTTATTGGAATTGAAGCCTTGGAACGAAGCCTTGGTCTACTCGATCGAAAAAATTCAAGAATACACCGGTCAACGCTTGATCGAGAAATGGGAAGGATGGATGAAAGAACGTCATGGATAAAAAACTACAAATACCCCATATTCTCCAAATCGGCTCAAGCAGTTGGCAGGATCAAGTGGAGCTTCCTGCTGGTCTAGGCTGGCACTTTTTTCAAGCTACCACTCTTCCATCGCTCAAAGAGTATATGGAAGAAGAGGAAATCTCCAAATTCAAAGCCTTGATTCTGGAAAAGCCAGAAGATTTATTAGCTTTAGGAGAAGACCTGGCTTATTTCCAGCCTTATACTGTTTTTTATGATCAAAGCCATGAACTAGAGGCGCCTTCTGACGAATTGGCCCACCTCTTAAGGCTTAAACAAGCAAGACCCTGGGATTTCTCAAACAAGCATCAATTTCTCTATGTTTTAGAGCGCTTTTTATACGACAATCAATATGGAGATGCCTTTACGGTTCGTGACCTGCGAGTGAGACCTGATTTTGCGGGCCAGCAAACGGTGCTGGGGCAACATTTTCTTCAGCTAGATGGATCATACGGTGAAGAGTTTACACCGATTGCTCAGTGGGTTTACAACTACGTGTATGATGCTAGCCGTCCCATCAATTTTTGGTTGGAATATGAAAAAGATCCAAGCTGTCAGCTGCAATTGCGGATTCAATTTTACCGCTTTGGTGCTCTGGGAGAGTGGGTCAAAGATGCAGTCTTTTCAGAAGAAGAGATGGCACAACCACTAGAATTGGATGGAGCAGAACCTTATTACCTAGCCTTTTCGCTGGAAGCAAAAGGAGAAGGGACGCTTACGATCGGAGCCCTACATAAGCGCTTGTCACATGGTCCTTTAGGAGAGATGACCGTAGGAGCTAAGACGCTACGGGACCACAAACGCCAAGAAATTTTTGCTTATTTCCATCCTGGCGATATGAAACCACCTTTAAACATTTACTTTTCTGGGTATCGTCCGGCCGAAGGTTTTGAAGGGTTTGGGATGATGCGTGCGATGGGGAGTCCCTTTATTCTCTTTTCTGACCCAAGGCTGGAAGGTGGATCCTTCTATATGGGCTCAGAAGAATTGGAAAGTCAAATCACTGCCTTTATTGATCAGCACTTGGACTTGCTCGGCTTTGAGCCAAAAGATATGAATTTCTCAGGCTTGTCCATGGGGACCTTTGGTGCCCTTTACTATGGGGCTCTTTATTCTCCTCATGCGATCTTGGTCGGAAAACCCATTGTCAACCTGGGGGATGTCGCTGCCAACCTGAAATTTAAACGTCCAGATGAGTTTGGAACATCCCTAGACATGATGCAGTTGATCATTGGTCAAGTGTCGCAAGAAGGGATCGGTCAGCTCAATCAACGCTTCTGGGACCGGTTTGACCAGGCAGATTTCAAGGATACGATTTTAGCCCTTGCCTATATGAGGGATGATGACTATGACCAGCAGGCTTATCCAGATATTTTAGAGGCCTTGTATGAATTTCCGGTTCGTATTATCAGCACTAGCCGTGCCGGTCGACACAACGATGCGAGTGGTCCGATCATTGAGTGGTTTGTGACCCAATACAAAGAAATCATGGAAAGAGACTTTGGAAGAAACCAATGATAAAAATAAAAGAAAATGAAAGCAGACGAATCTACTGGGGCGATACCGTTCTAGCAGATTATCTTTGGGGGTCGACCATTCAAGCGACTGACCAAGGAAGCGTTCAGTTTCAGAACCCCCTCATGCCATCTGGTCAAGTGCTGAAAACTTGGCATTCGCAGACAAATTTTGGCGCAACTCGTCAAATTCCTAGTCTGCCTCTGCTCAAAAGAGAGCAAGATTATGAACTGGTTATCACGATGGAAGCGACTCCGGCTCATACCGTTATGGTAGAAATCGTCTTCAAAGATCGCTTTGGAGAGGTCGTTGGCCGTCGCGTAACCGCAGAAGGTCGCTTGCCGTTTACCTATCCAGATCAAGCATACGCCTATGAAGTACGCTTGCTCAGTGCAGGTTTGCAAGAGTTTACCTTCCACTATTTCACGATTCAACCAATATCGTCTGAGGGAGCAGAAGTTCTCGAATAGACGAACATCACTGCAAAAAAAGAGGATTACATTGGATTACGTTAAATTAAGAAACATCAAAAAAATCTTAAAAGAAGTCAATAGCTGGAAGGATGACATGGCCCGCTTGACGGATCGACAACTACAGGAGAAGACTGTGGAATTTCGGGAACGTCTAGCTAAGGGTGAGACCTTGGATGATCTCTTACCAGAAGCATTTGCGGTTGCGCGGGAAGCTGATAAACGGGTCTTGGGCATGTTTCCTTATGACGTGCAAGTCATGGGAGGGATTGTCCTCCACCAAGGCAATGTCGCTGAAATGAATACTGGTGAAGGAAAGACCTTGACGGCAACTATGCCGGTTTATCTCAATGCCTTAGAGGGAAAAGGGGTCATGGTTATTACGACCAATACCTATCTGGCAACTCGGGATGCAGAAGAGATGGGACAGGTCTACCGCTTTTTGGGCTTGACTGTTGGAGTTCCCTTGAAACAATCTGAAGACGAAGAATTAGATCCAGATGTCAAACGCGAGATCTACCGCTCAGACGTCATTTATACGACCAATACCAGTCTAGGGTTTGACTATTTAACAGAGAACCTGACGGCTTCGGCAGATGGTCAGTTTTTGGCAGACTTCAATTACGCCATTGTCGATGAGATTGATTCGGTGCTTCTAGATAGTGCTCAGACTCCCTTGATTATTTCTGGTTCTCCTCGGGTTCAATCTAACCTATATGGGATTATTGATACCCTGATCCAAACCTTCAAAGAAGGGGAAGACTTCAAGTTTGATGAAGAAAAGAAACGGGTTTGGTTGACTCGAAAAGGAGCTCATGCAGCAGAAGTCTTTCTAGCCATTCCCAACCTCTATGATCCCCAATACCGTGACTTGGTCCGTCATATCAGCTTAGCCCTGCAGGCTAATAAAAACTTTATTAAGGATAAGGACTATGTCATCCATCCCAATGTTGAAGGGCAACCGGAGATTGTTTTACTAGACCAGGCGACGGGCCGATTGATGGAAATGACCCGTTTGCAGGGAGGACTCCACCAGGCGATTGAAGCCAAAGAGGGTCTCAAGCTCACCCAAGAAACACGGGCCATGGCTTCTATTACCTACCAAAACCTCTTTAAGATGTTTCGGAAGTTGGGAGGCATGACCGGGACTGGGAAGGTCGCTGAGGCAGAGTTTCTTGATACCTATGCTATGTCAGTGATCAAGATCCCAACCAATCGCAAGAAGATCCGCAAAGATTTGCCGGATGAAATCTATCAGACCTTGCCGGAGAAAATCGTGGCTTCCTTGGACTATGTGAAGAAGGTCCACGAAAAGGGCAATCCGATTCTGGTCTTTGCCGGATCCGTTGAGATGTCGATTCTTTATTCGAATCTTCTTTTGCGGGAAGGGATTCCACACAATCTTCTTAATGCCAACAATGCTCCTCGAGAGGCCCAGATCATTAAGGAATCAGGCCGAAAAGGAGCCGTGACGGTTGCGACCTCAATGGCCGGTCGGGGAACCGATATCAAGTTGGGACCAGGAGTCGCTGAGTTAGGTGGCTTGGTGGTTGTTGGGACTGAGCGGATGATGAACCAGCGGATTGACCTTCAAATTCGTGGACGTTCAGGTCGTCAAGGAGATCCCGGTTTGACCAAGTTCTTTGTCTCTTTAGAAGACGATTTGATGAAAAACTGGGGACCAGACTGGATCCAGGATACCTATCAAGACTATGATGTGGATGAGCGGATTGGTTCAGCCAAAGCTCTGACTAAGCGCAAGTATAGAAACTTGGTGGAACGAGCTCAAAATGCTAGTGAAAGTTCTGGTCAGGCTAGTCGTCGGATGACGCTAGAATTTGCGGAAAGCATGAACATTCAGCGTGCCATCGTCTACGAAGAGCGTGACCGCTTGATCAAACAAGAAGGACGCTTGGATGATATCGTTGAAAAAGCACTTCGTTCCGTCTTTTCAAGCGTAGCCCACAAAAAAGAATACAAGGAACCTGTAGCTTTTTATCGCTATATTTTAGACAATGTTAGCTACCAAGTGGATCCGGAAAAGGCCCACCAAACCTTCCGTAGCAAAAAAACCAAAGAGAATTTCTTATGGGAGATTGCTAAAAGTGAGTTAGAGGCTAAGTATGAGGTCCTAGGCACCGATGAGGTGATCGCCCAATTCCAGCGCATGGCCATTCTAAAAGCTATCGATGAAAACTGGGTCGAGCAGGTAGACTATCTGCAACAATTGCGCATGGCGCTCTCTGGTCAGTACACCAGTCAGAAAAACCCTTTGGTAGAATTTTTCCAAGAAGCCTACCAATCCTTTGAACGAATGAAAGAGGCGGCCAAAGAACAAATGGTCCGCAATCTCTTACTGAGTCGAGTAGAAATCAATAAAAAAGGGGAAATTGTCTTGCATTTCCCATAAAAGAGGACATTATGACAGTATACAATATCAACCTTGGAATCGGTTGGGCCAGCAGTGGTGTTGAGTATGCCCAGGCCTACCGTGCCCAGTTGTTACGCAATATCCATCAACCAGCCAAGTTTGTTTTTATGGATATGATCTTAGCCGATAATATCCAGCATTTAACAGAAAATATCGGTTTTAAAAATGATGAAATCATCTGGCTCTATAGCCATTTTACAGATATAAAAATTGCGCCAACGACCTATACCATTGATCAGGTCTTATCAGGTTTTGCCGGAAAACCGACTCGGGAAGAAGTCGACGGCAAGATCAAGCGCTTCTTTTATGAGGACCAGGACAATTTTTTGACCTGCTACCTGCGCGAAGAAAACAGTCCTTATGTCGAACGCTGCGAGTACGTGTCTAGAGGGATTTTGGTGAGAAAGGATTATTTCTCCTATACCCGCTATTGTACAGAGTACTTTATTCCTAAGAACAATCAAGCCAACTTGATTGAGCGCCGCTTTTACAATGAAGACGGGACGGTTGCCTACAGCATGCAGATGGCGGATGGCCGCGAAATCTATCGTTTCCCAGATCGCTATCTAGTTGGTCGCCAAGAATTGATCCGCTACTTCATGCAAACCCTTCAATTGACCAAACAAGATCTGGTGATTTTGGATCGGGAAACCAATATCGGTCAGCCTATCTTTGAAGAAGCGCAAAAAGCCCGCCTGGGTGTGGTCGTCCATGCAGAGCACTTCAGTGCCAATAATGTTGACGATCAGTATATCCTGTGGAACAACTACTACGAGTACCAATTTACCAATGCTGACAAGGTGGACTTCTTTATTGTTGCGACCGACCGTCAAAAAGAAATCTTAGCCGAGCAGTTTGCCAAATACACCAACCATCAGCCAGCCATCTATACCATTCCAGTTGGGAGTCTTGCAAGCTTGCCACAAAACGAAAATCGCACCCCATTTTCTATGATTACTGCCTCTCGTTTGGCGACAGAAAAGCATATTGACTGGTTAGTGCGAGCAGTGGTTCGCGCCAAAAAAGAATTGCCAGAACTGTCTTTTGATATCTATGGAAAAGGTGGAGAAGAAGGCAAGCTGCGTTCTCTGATTGATGAATTGGGGGCGGCAGACTATATCCATCTCAAAGGGCATGCCAATCTAGAGAAAATTTATAAGAATTATGAGGTTTACCTGTCAGCGTCGACCAGTGAAGGCTTTGGGTTGACCTTGATGGAAGCGATTGGTTCTGGACTTCCGATTATCGGTTTTGACGTTCCTTATGGCAATCAAACCTTTGTCACAGAAGGGGAAAATGGCTATCTCATTCCGCCTTCAGCAGATCAAGTGGTCGACCAGATCGCTGCTGCCTATGCGGAAAAAATGATCCAGCTATACAAAAAAGATGATCTAGCCAGCATGCGTCAAGCATCTTATGCGCGTGCAGAAGACTTTTTGACCAGCCGAGTAGAAGAAGCTTGGGCACAATTGATAGAAGAGGTGACACATGCTGAACGTATTTGATAGTTATTCTCGTGAAAGCCAAGACTTGCTCCACTCTATGAAAGAGTCTGGCTTTGACCACCCGACCGTTGTTTTGGAGCCAAATGGTTTCTTACCAGACGGTGTCGAGTCTCCATTTATCTATTTCTTAGGACAAGCAAAAGGAGAGAAGCGCGGACGCTACTTTAATGAAGTTCCGGTGCCTGATTTCTGGGAAGTTTCTGGGGATAACAGTTCGGGAAAAGTGACCTACTATGGTCAGGAAAAAGCTCGAATTGTGTACCATGCTGCTTCCTATAAACGCATCGTTGAGCGCTTAGAGTGGTTAGATGACAAAGGGCAAGTGGTCATGGTTGAGCACTATGACCAATACGGTCGTAAGATTGCTGTAACGACTTGTGGTGATCAAGGTCAGTATTTGGTGACTACTTATTTTGAAGGGGATACCGAGCGCTTGACAGAAAATCACCAAACAGGGGATTTGATCTTGACCTTGGACCATCAACCCATGCGGATTTTCAAGAATCGCTTAGATTACTTTGTCTTTTATCTAGAGTATCGTGGTTTTGATCTAGATGGTTTGGTCTACAATACGCTGGCTACCTCCTTTAGCATTAGTCTCCAGCTAGGCAATAAAGGCATCAAAGGACGCGACGTCTTGGTGTGGCAGGAGCCTCTTCACGACAGTCTTCCGGGGAACATGCAGTTGATTCTAAAGAGCCCAGAAATCCGGACCAAGAAGATCTTGATTCCGCAAAACGCGACCTATCATCGTGCTTTGCAGTTGACCTCGCAAGATCAGCATAGCTATTTTGGTCCCCTTGGCTACCTGTATGATTTCAAGGTGAAAGACGATATCCGTAAAGACGCCTTTGTCTTGACCAATTCGGATCAGATTGAAGCCTTGACCTACCTAGTAGAGAGCTTGCCAAATGTGACCTTCCGTGTAGCAGCTTTAACGGAAATGTCTGCTAGTCTCTTGTCTATGGTTCGCTATCCAAATGTGGTCTTGTATCAAAACATCAGCCAAGAGCGGATCAAAGAACTGCTTAAGGTCTCTAGTATTTACCTGGATATCAACCACTATGCAGAGGTGCAAGGCATTGTCCGCAAGGCCTTTGAACACCAGCAAGTCATCCTTGCCTTTAGCCATACCCTGCATGACCGCCACTTCCTCGCACAAGCCAATATCTTTGATCAAGGAAAAGAAGCAGATATGGTGTCCCGTATCCAGGAAATCTACCAATCTGTGGATAACTACAGAGAAGCCGTTGCGCAACAAATTGCCCAATCAAGTAGCGTTGAGCCAGCTGTTTTCAAAGCTCGCTTGCAAGAAGGGATAGGTGGACACAGTGAGTGATCGTAAGAAAGATTTATTTTACAAAGAAGTAGAAGGACGGATGGAGTCTCTCAAACGCCGTCCTGCCGAAAAAGAAAAGACGACACGTTCTGAAAAGATCAATGTTACTTTTAATGTGATCATTGGTTTGGTGATTCTGCTGGGAGTTATTTTTACCCTCTTCAGAGTGTTAGGAGGATCCTAAGATGGAAATGGTATTTGCAATCGGGATCTCGATCTTATCCCTTGCTCTTGTGGTTCTGATCACCCTGCAACCTCGCCAACAACAATCGCTCTCAACAGATGCGACCAGTAACCTAGGAAAACCAAGTTACTGGCGCTCTCACCGTGGACTTAAGCTAGCGACCCTCGTTGTTAGTATCGTCTTTCTCGTATCCTTATTTCTTTATATGATGGTCGTACAGGCCTAGTCTTTAATAGAATGGATAAAAAAAGAAGTTGGTATTCTCCAACTTCTTTTAGAATGTAATCCATCTGTTTCTTACATAATGCAACCTAAATGATACTTAAAAAATTAAAGAGATATCTACAATTTGAAGAGGCTGGGACAAAAGTCCTAGCCTCTCAATTATTTTTGGATTGTCGAGCAAG
>OLQM01002257.1_pt1 | contig 19404 bp, 12 predicted proteins | sample 1673161 | NCBI WGS metagenome assembly OLQM01 (sample SAMEA3136761, study PRJEB25190) | human gut metagenome | reverse complement strand
CTGGCACTTGTGGCGTTACAACCCGGCTTTGGAAGCTGAAGGCAAGAATCCGTTCCAGCTGGATAGCAAAGAACCGGATTGGTCTGGATTCCAGGACTTCCTGAAGAGCGAGGTTCGTTACTCTTCTGTAATGAAACAATATCCTTCAGAAGCTGCTGAACTGTTCCAAGCTGCCGAAGACAATGCCAAGTGGCGTTATAACAGCTACAAGCGTCTGTCTAAAGGAAACTGGGGTGCTGATGCCGAATAATTTCGATTATTAAAATAGTAAATAATAAACTCTGAAAAATGAAGGCTGCACCGTGAACCGGATGCAGCCTTTATTTGTTTTCAAACAAAAGCAACGAACATTATGATTGGATTTATTATTTGGATTATAGGCCTGATACTTGCTATCAAAGCCGTATTGGAAATTATGCAATGGAAGGTAGATGGCGTCAAGAAACTATTGGTCGCTATTCTTGTATTGCTCACCAGTTGGATCGGACTGATCTTTTATTATTTCTGGGGAAGAGACAATTTACCTTCAATGTTGAAATAAACAGATCTATCTGTATAAAAAAAGAAAATGCCGTACTTAAATTACGGCATTTTCTTTTTTTATTAAGCTATGTACGTCATCCTCCGTTCCACCGAACGGACCGTAGCTCTGTAGTTTGACGGAACACATGGCAGCGGCAAAACAACCGGCTTCCTGATAAGATGCTCCTCTTTTACGCATATACAGATAGCCCGCCATATACGTATCCCCACAACCGGTAGCATCGGCAACATTCTCTACCGGATATGCCGGAATTTCATAGAATCGTTCATCAACATAAATAAGTGAGCCTTTGTCTCCCAAAGTCAGCAAGACTTCCTTCACTCCCCAGTCCGCCAATTTAACAGCAGCATCATAAGGATCTGAACATTGCGTAAGTACCTCCATTTCGTGTTCATTAGCTTTCAAGATATGGATATATTTCAAGGCTTCTTCTTTTTCAGCCCAGTCCACCGTCAATACTTCTTCGTTCTGCACTTCACGCAAATAACCCTGTACATCAAGAGAAAGTAATCCTTTCCCGGCAAGATATTTGATAACATCCAGTGAAAAATCATCCGCCAGTAAACTACCCAAATGAAAAATCCGGGCATTTACATCCTGCAAACCTTCAATCGTAAAAGGATCAGCCTTAGCAGTAACCCGCTGCTTTCTTTCATTGGTATCCTCGCCATAAATATTCTCAAAGCAGATGGAATGGATGCTGGGGAGTACTTTCACTTCAATGCCGTCTGTCCTCAAATCATCCACCACCGGCATCTCGCTATCAGCCAAGGCGGTGACAAGTTGGAATCCTTCCGTACTCAGGTGTTTGATGGCATGCGCAAAATAGAAAGAGGTTCCTCCGGGCATGTGCACAGTTTTCTGCGGAGTAACTACTTTATCCAAAGTAATATATCCGATACAACAAAGATCGTATTTCATAAAATATTCAGTTCCATTTTTCAGACTGCAAAAATAGCCAATAATTATCGTTTCTTCCCCCTGCAACGCTATAAATTCTTCCGTTTTAAGAAATCCGTCGGACTTTCACCGAATTGTTCCTTATAACACTTCGTGAAATAAGACGGAGACGAGAAACCGACTTCATAAGCAATTTCCGCAACCGTCATTTCTGAAGAAGCCAACAGGGAAATTGCTTTTTTAAGGCGTGCCTGGCGCAGCAATTCATTGGGAGCATAATTAGTAAGTGATTTCAGTTTACGGTAGAGTTGCACACGGCTCAGTCCCATATCTTTGCCTAAGTCTTCCACATTCAGTTCCGGATCTCTCATTTTCTCCTCTACCAGAGATTTAAAACGAGAGACAAAATCTTTATCAATATCACAGATATTCTCTTTCGCCAATGTCTGATTATCACCGAAGAACTGGCGAAGCTGCCGACGTGAATCTATCAGATTCCGGATACGGGACAGTAACAACTGAGAATTGAAAGGCTTGGATATATAAGAGTCAGCACCACCATTATACCCCTGAATGCGTTGTTCATCAAGTGAACATGCTGTAAGAAGAATCACGGGAATGTGGCAAGTCTGCAATTCGGTTTTCAACCTCCGGCAACACTCTATCCCGTCCATACCAGGCATCATGACGTCGGAAATAATCACATCGGGAACATATTTCATTGCGAGACGAATCCCTGTAGCAGCTTCCGATGCATCCAGCACATGATATTCTTCAGCAAGTAGTGTTTTTACGTAATTGCGAATATCGGCATTATCGTCAATAACCAGCACTGTCGGGCGATCTGCAGTTTTCGTGTCTTCCTCATCCAAGGGCAAATCTGTTTCTATCAATGTAGCAGAGACTTCCGCTTCCTCAGTAGGAAGAGTAACAACCGTAGGATGATACAGAGAAACACTCTGCGCCGGAAAAAGAACGGTAAAAGTCGCTCCTTTTTCATTGCTATGGGCAGTGATCTGTCCGCCATGCATCTCTACGAAGGCACGGACAAGCGCTAATCCGATACCTGTACCGGCCTGATGTCCGTCTATCTGGTAGAAGCGTTCAAAGATAGCATCCACCTCTTTGGGGGAAATATGGCTACCTGAGTTAAATACAGAGAAACGGTAATTAGTCGTTTCCGCCTCCAGCTTAACCACTATTTTTCCATTCTCGGGTGTATATTTCACAGCATTGGATAGCAAATTGAAATAGATACGTTCCATCTTCTCACTATCTGCCATCATGCGGAAGTCTGTGTCAGGTGTAACTTCAAAAGAGAAGGAGATATGCTTTTTCAGCAACGCTATACGGAAAGAATCATTCCAGCCGCGGAAACTACTTAAAAGATCGAATGGTTCCAAATGAAGTTCCATCCGCCCGTTCTCTACCTTACGGAAATCAAGAATTTGATTAACAAGACGAAGAAGGATGTTAGCGTTCTTCTTCATCAGTTCCAGTAGTTGATGCGGATGCTCTCCAAGAGACTTATCGGCAAGAAGCTGGTTGATAGGATCTGCTATCAATGTCAACGGAGTACGGAAGTCATGAGAAACATTCGTAAAGAATACTAGTTTGGCATGGGTGGCCTCTTCCAGTTCGCGGGAAAGCTGTTCCAACTGTTCTTTCTGCTGAATGAGCAGCTCCTTCTGCTGTGTCAACTGTTGCTTCTGTTCTTCCAACTTCTCCTTCTGCCGGGACAGTTCACGATTCAGGCGGTTTTTGGTACGCAAAGAAAGATAAACGGCAACCAGTAAACCGATTACCAATAAAAGCACCAATAAGCTGCCATATAATATGACTTGCTGCGTAGCGTAACGATCAAGGAACTGACTCATCTTTCCATTCATCGTTTCTATCTTTTCATCAAGGGTAGCAATATGCGAGGTCTGCATCTGCATAATCTGCGCATTGGTAGCATCTACAACAGAAGTACTCAATATGGTTTCACGAGGAAAGTCCCGCTTATTCAGGATATCCATCGCCATCTGTATCACACGGTCACCACCGGTAGGATAAATAAACGTGGCATCCAGTTGACCATTCAGCACTTGTTCTACGCCATACCCTTCACCGGGCAAAGCATCCGTACCGATAAAGCGCATTTCTTCTGCCCTACCCTGCCGCTCAGCAACATCATAAGCTCCTGCCGCCATTCGGTCGTTCTGTGCATACACTACATCTATTTCAGGAAAGCGCGCCAAAAGAGTATCCATCTTCTCTCCTGCCTCAGAGCGTAGCCAGCCGGCATCTTCACGTGCCAGAAGCTGAATGCCGGGATAAGGAGATATGGCAGCAACAAATCCCTGATGACGGTCCATGGCCGGTGTAGAACCTGTCAAACCGGCTATCTCCACAACATTGCCTTGTCCATGAAGCATATTAGCAACATAGTTACCTATTGCTTTTCCTAACTCATAGTTGTCAGCACCTATATAAGCGGTATATTTATCAGAAAGTATCTTGCGGTCGAAAACAATGATGGGAATTCCCCTGTCGAAGGCTTCCTCCACTACCGGAGTGATAGGTGCAGCTTCATTGGGTGCAACTACAAGCAAGTCCACTCCTTCTTTGATGAAATTACGGATATCTTTTATCTGTTCTGCATTATCATCTTTTACCGTACGAATATCAATTTCTACTCCGTCATAGAAAAGTGCCTCGCGCAACATTTCATTGTTCATCTGATGTCGCCATTCATCATCGCTGCACTGGGAAACTCCAATACGGAAACGTGCTTCGCGATGGGTACACGAAGTGGTCAACCCAAACCAAGAAAGTGAAACAAGTAATAATTGGATAGTATATCTTCTCATCTTTTCCGTTATTAGTAACGCAAATATAAAAATATTATCATAGGTATCGTTATCTGTTTCTTAAAAAAACTCCCTATTCCACCGATTTTTAACTCGGACAGAATAGGGAGACTACTATTGCCGGAAAGAAGGACAGACAAACCAGATAAGGCTATTATTGAGCTGTAAGCTCAATAACATAGCTCTGAGTCGCTGCAAAACCAAATACATTCAAACCAACTTTCATCAGATAATCACCGGAATAAACTTTCCCGCTAGATTCTAATTTAGATTCAGTAGAGGGCATCAAATTGATTTCTTCCACTTTATATTGCTTGTTCGGGTTTAATCCCTGAAGTTTGACTGTCATCAGTTTCTCCTGGAAACGCGGATGGATATCATAAGCAAACAATACAGCTTTGTTTGCATCCTTGCTTACATAATTCAGTGCCATGTGATTGCCCTCATACGGAGACACCAAACGATATTGATCACCATCCATAATGGCACTTTGCAGACGCTTCCAGTTGGCAACAGCCGTCTGGCAGTAAGTCAATTCATCAGCCGTGAGTTCTTTCAGACCTATATCAAAACCAAGCTTACACATAGAAGCTACATCCGTACGGAATTTTACAGAAGTCGCTTTATTCCAACTGGTCACATGGGCATCCATAGCTTTCGCAGGGAAGAACTGAGAAAAACCCCACTGGATATAAATACGTTCTACAGGATCCGTATTGTCGCTGCACCAGAACTCTGTGAAATATTTAAGCGCTTCGTAGTCGCAACGGGCACCACCACCGGAACAAAGCATCATCGGGACATCAGGATAATTCGCTTTCACACGCTTCAGAACATTATAGATGCCACGGACATGATCAATATACAACTGTCCCTGTTTGTTCTTCAGATACGGAGAATAGATATTGGTGATAGGACTGTTGCAATCCCATTTGAAGAAAGCAACTTCGGGATTCTCCTTCATTATATTCTCTACAACACCATACACATAATCCTGCACCTTCGGATTGCTAAGGTCAAGTACCAATTGGTTACGGTAATAATATGTTTCACGATTAGGCAGTGTGATCGCCCAGTCCGGATGTTTCTCGAAGAGTTCGCTCTTGGGATTCACCATTTCTGGTTCAATCCAGATACCGAACTTCACATCTGCATCCTTGGCAGCTTTCACCAGCGCCGGAATGCCACCGGGCAATTTATCGTGATTCACATCCCAGTCTCCCAAACCCGCATGATCATTCTTACGGGGATATTTGTTCGCAAACCAACCATCGTCCAACAAGAACATATCTACACCCAGATGCTTGGCTTCCTTCATTAACTCGGCCAGTATCTCCTGGTTAAAGTTAAAGCCTGTATTTTCCCAGTTATTCAGGAGAGTCAGACGACTCCCTTTACCATCTTTCAAGCTGTAGTTGCGTGCCCACTCATGAAGGTTACGGCTTCCTTTCCCGGCACCGTCATTACTTAAAGTAAATATGAATTCGGGAGTGGTAAACACTTCATTCGGTTTCAGTTCATAATTCGAAGCGTAAGGATTGATACCGGGAATCACACGAAGATTCCCAACATTGTCCACTTCAAACGTGAAGCGGAAATTACCGGTCCATCCCAACGTACCCATCAATACATTTCCCTGATGTTCGCTGACCGGCTGATCCAATCCTACTTCAAAGAAAGGATGCGTATGCATGGCAGCACGGCTTCCCAACTTCGTATCAATTACTTTCTTGCCAAATTGCAATTGCTGGCTGCTCATTTGCGCTTCCTTTGCCCAATCACTGCTGAACTCAGTCAGGTAATAAGCGGAATTATTGAAATAAAGCATGGCAGAGGCGTATGTAGAAAGCAGGACAGGTTTCTTTTCCTGATGCTTGATTTCACTCCAAGTCTTGATAACATTTTCTTTCGGATAAGCCACATAGTGCAGAGTAACGTCTACCGGATACTGATCGTCACGGAGATTAACCACAGTTTCCGTACCACCCTCAACCGCCTTGGAGGAGGAAGAAACATAATACAACATAGTGGACGGATTGCCATCATTGTGAGTGATAGCGATAGCCGGTTCAAAGTAATCTTCATTACCCGAACCACCATACACTTCCCAACCGCGTTTACTTACACTACCATCGGCACCGGCATGGATATTCCACTGAAAGTTATTCAAATCCTGCTCATGCAGCAGTTTTTCACCTAAGTAAGTTTGATACAGACGGCCGTTGTCGCCTACCTGAAACACCAGGTCGGTGTTATCCGTAGAAATACGGATCGTTTTGTTTTCCGCTGCATTGGCATACGACAATGTAGCACATGCAAAGAGAGTTACAAGTAAATTTTTCATGGTGTACAATAAATTTAGTTACAAAAATATATTAAATTAATTTAGAATGAAAGGCTTGCACTGAATTCCAGTGTAAATGGACGCAAGTAATTACCACTCATATAATGATCTTTGAATTTACCTGCTTCTTCCTTGCCCAGTAGTTCGGCGCCGCTGATAGTTCCGCTTGCACCCTTTTGGTTCAGGAAGTTCACTACCGTTGCTCCCAATGAGAGGTGCTTATTCACTTTCCAGTTCACACCACCGAAGGTTTCCCAACGACCGTTGAAATAGAGGGCATTAGTCAGATTGGCATACGTCTTCCCGAAATAACGGAAACTGAGCCACAAGCGCAGATCGGGAGTTATGTTATAACTGGGATCTATTTCAGCCAGTATCTGCGGAATTTCTTTCACAATATTACCATTAGCATTCAAGTCAGGCACTCCTTCAAACGGAGATTTGATAAAGTAATTGTTATAAGTCGGTTTCTGATAAGTAAACAGGGCATGCAGATGGAAACCTTTGAAAGGATTGATTTCAGCGGAAGTGGTCCAACCCAATGTCTTGATATCGTAAATCAGCAAGGTCGTCTTGGACTGCGTTGTTCCCGGTTTGGTTACATTCTGCTGGTCTATATTATTCGACTTGGAAATATAAGTAATCATGGAAGTCAGGTTTATCCAGTCATTCTGATAAAATAATCCGCCACGCAGCAAAGGGATAGTCACACGCTTATATTGCTCTTCGGTAGGTCCTGTTCCGGCATATTCATTGATACGTGGGAAGCGGGTGGCGACGGTTCCGTCGGCAGTCAGCCCGAAGTTCTTGGTCAACTTATAAGTGAATTGTGCCGTTGCAGCATAGTTCAGCTTATCTTTTACTACTCTCTGCGGCTGTATCTTTTCAGTAGAAAATATATTCCCTTGATTGTCCGTATATTCGTGAGTATCACCGATGTGGAAGCCGGAATAGCGACCATAAGGAATCTGATCGGCAGACATACGGTAATATTCCAGACGGGCACCATAATAGACAGTGAATTTCGGACTTACCTGCCAGTTATCCGTAAAGTAGGCAGCCAGTTTGTTTTCGGTCCCTTTGGTATATTCCGGACTCAGCTCATTGAACTCACTGAATTTAGCAGTACTCCCGTCAGCTGCCACACGATTCAGTATCTGCGGATATTCAGTAACCGTGCCTACCCATTGAAAAGAAGAAGAGTGATAATCCAAATGATAAAACCATTCATTCAGCCCCAGGCGTACGTCATGGTCGCCTATCTTCTTTTTCAGTTCGGAAGTAAGCAATGCATTCTTCACTTTGCCAAGATGCAACCAGGTACGCCTGCCTTCGACCAATCCGGTATAGGCATCCTCCGAACCATCCTGAAAAAGGCCGTCCGCCACCGTGGCTTTGTTGATATTGCTACCACCAAAGTCCACATAGTTAGCTTCGGGAGCATTCATAAACTTGGCATTCAGCGTCCAGTTCAGATTGTTACGGAAGGTATAATCAAACAGCATAGCCACTTCATGCGCCTTATTGCCTGTAAAGTCACCAAACCGACCGCTCTTCATCTTTCCGTCCATCACATCCATGTACTGAAAACGTCCACCTTCGGGAGCATACGAAGAAGTTCCTAACTTGAAGCCAGGAATTTCTTTCACACTGCCATCTCCCACATAGATAAACGGAGCAGCGTTAATCATCGAACCCAATGCACTGCTTTTTGAGAACTTATAGATAACGGAGAACCTTCCGCGATTATTGTTGAAAAGGCGCGTCAGCCCTGCATGATAAAGTTGGGTACGGTCACTGAAGTTTTCAAACTTAGGAGAGAAACTACCCGGATCGAAGTTCTGATAGATGCTGGCTGTATAGAGCCAGCGGTTTCCGATGCCACCGGACACATTCATGTCTATATTTTGCCACCCAAAATGGTTGGTGCGGTAATTCAAGACTCCTTTGAACTCCTTTTGCCCCAATTTGGAGAAAGAATTTACGGAATAAGCGATGTTTCCGGTAGCAATAGCAGATTCAGACGGTGTCATCAGCCCTACTTCGCCCAGGCTGGCATCGCTGCGCCAGTGAGTAGCCAGCTTATGCACAGCCGAAGAATAGACAGCGGGTAATCCGTTTTCATACACATTTACATCTTCACTGGGAAGTCCGATCTGAATTTCACGGGGCTTGTTTGCATCCGAAGCATTCAGCATCACATTGCGTTCGCTGATCTCCGCTTTTTTACTACTGATAGTGTCATTCTCTACCGGTTTGCTCGCTGTTGCAATAGTAGCGAATGATAAGGCTGCCGATATGACATAAGAAAAGAGACTTGCTTTCATACTATTAATGGATTTAAAATTAAACTTTCGGTTCAAGGCATCAGATAAGAAATATTCCCCTTATCTTTCAACGAGGGCAAAGTTAACAGGTATAATAATGCCCGGTTTCCGCAAGTAGCCGTCAGGTAGATTGGCATGAGAGTATCATCTACAATACAACACTGATAACAAGCCATTTACATCATTCCGTTTTATAAAAGCAAGTAGACATACCCGTTTACCGGAAAGTTTTAATATCTTTGTATTTGTCTACTTTTAATGAATATACCCTATGAAAAAATACTTGTTATCGGTATTATTCCTGTTGTTCGTGTTTGTCCCTTTTCGTGCGGCGAATAAGACTGACTTATCCAATGAGTTGGAATCAGCTTTAAAACTGCGCAACCAATACTCACTCCGAAAAGAAGCCCGAATTGACAGTTTAAAGCGTTTGCTATATCCATCCATGGACGACAATGAACGTTTCCGATTATACAATGCTATTTACGAAGAGTACTATACTTACCGTTTCGATTCAGCCATGCTCTATGTAGACAAGGAAGAACAGGTGGCTATGGCACTATCTCACCCCGCTTATCGCAACCTGAGCATCATCCACCGCTCGGTGCTTCTCTCCACATCGGGTTATTTCAGCGAATCCATCCAGAATCTGGAACAGATAGATTCACGCGCATTGAATGATGCGACACGGATAGAATATTATGCCGCCTATGAATGGGCTTACAGTATGTGGGCGGAATATTCCAACGATAAGGTTTATGCTCCCCGTTATTATGAAAAGGAAATGCTTTATCAGGATTCATTGATCAGTGTACTTCCCACTGGCTCGCCACTACACAATTACTGGAAAGGAGAAAATCTATATCGTCACCAGCGGTACGCCGAAGCGGAAAAGTATTATCAAAAGGCACTGGAAGGCGTTCCAGTGAATGTTCGATTGTATGCTATGGTTACGTATGGTTTAGCATTGGTCTATTCAAAACTTGGTGACTGGAACGAATATGAGCATTATCTGATCAAGGCCGCCATATCGGATCAGGTATGCCCGCTTAAAGAAAATCTGGCCTTACAGGAACTGGCCCTGCATATCTTTAAAAACCGAAGTGGAGAAGTATCCCGTGCCAACCGCTATCTGAACTACTCCATGGAAGACGCTCAGTTTTATAATAACCGGCTCCGCATGCTCGAAATAGCGAAAAAATTCCCTTCTATTGTACTGTCTTATCAGGAACAGAATCTTATCAAGAGCAGACGACTGCAATGGTCACTGATATGCATCAGTATATTGTCCATCGGACTGGTCGTCTCCCTGATCTATATTTATCGGCAAATGCATCAACTCCATAAACGCAGGAAGATACTGGCGGATATGAATCAGGAACTGCAACATCTGAATAAGGCATTAGTAAATACAAATCATACGCGTGAAGAATATGTAAGCCTGTTCATGGACCTGTGTGCCGCCTATATAGACAAGCTGAATAAATATCAGGATTTGGTAAAGAGAAAAGTGAAAGCGAAACAGACAGATGATCTATTGAAGTTAGTCAATGCCACCAAACTGTCAGATACAGATGCGAAAGAGTTCTTCGTAAACTTCGATACGGCATTTCTGAATTTATACCCTAAATTTATAGAAGAATTTAATGCACTATTGCGGGAGGGTGAAGAAATCATACCTAAAAGAGGAGAAATACTGAATACAGAACTTCGGATATTTGCATTGATACGTATGGGGATTCAAGATAGTTCCAGGATAGCTACCCTCTTGTTCTACTCACCACAAACAATTTATAATCATCGGAGTGTAGTGAAGAATAAGGCAAAGATGAGGGATAGCTTTGAAAAGCAGGTGGAGGAGCTTTGTGCAGTGATGTAGATTCACTTACATTATAAAATAAGACACTTTTTCTTAAGAAAAGAATGTGTATCCATTGCCCTTTCAAATACTTCTGTTACTTTTGTCGACAGCTACAAGATAACTACTAGAAAAACTATTATATTATGAAAAATCTATTCTATTTTATCATTTCGATATGCACGTTATATGCATGTTCCTCGGATTCTGATTTCAACCCGGAAGATGAAAATCCCACTTCTTCTGATTTTTATGAACTTAAAGCCATTCCTGACAAGAAAGTCATTTTCAAAGCCTATCCGGCAAATATGAAACAAATTCTTGGCGCAGGCTACGATGTTACTGCCGACCATTTAAGTCCCGAAGCCATAAAAGCTCCCATAATAGATTTGGAAAAATTGGAAAACAGCGATGAAGATTATATCTATCGTATGAAAGCCACTTCTTCCGAACCCAGAGACTACGCCGGAGAAAATGCAACAACATTCCTGACTGATATTACCAATAGCCTGATATTGGGAGACATAAATTCCAGAAATGCTCTATCGGTCGGTACCATTCTCAAGCATAAAGAGTTCGAGTCTGATTACAACCATTCTTCACAGTATTCTTTTGCCTCCAGCGAACAACTATTTACAGCGGAGCGTTGGTACTTTTCGTTTTTCTATACCTTAGAGAAATATAAATACAGATACCTTACGCAGGAATTTGAAAATGATGTAACCAGTCTGGCAGCAGAAGATATCATAAACAAATATGGCACACACCTTTTAGTGGATGTCGGTATAGGAGCACGATTCAGAGGACTTTACCGGACAGCAGTACCTACAGCGACATCAGCTGCCAGCACCGCAAAAATCACCTTACTCAGCGCTTTGGAAAAAATAGGCCAGCAAGGTCTCTTTACCGGAAGCGGTGCCGGCGGATGGGAAGAAGATGTGGCACAAAGCATAGGAGGTCAGCTTATACTGGAATTCTATGGAGGAAATACAAGCTTATTGACTTCACAACCGATAACCGATGGCTTTAATGCCTGGTGGAACTCGTTCAATGAAGAGAATTATACTTTGACGAAAATCACTCAAAATAAAGTCCTTCCTATTTATGAACTAATAGCAGATGCCACCAAAAAAGAGCAAGTGAAAGATGCGATAGAAAAATATATATCCAACCAAAAGTTATCGTTAGTTTCTACCACTCCGTTACTTCAGGCCTGGAATGGCAAAAATCACACATACGACACATCTTACTTAGATATTGCAATGCACTCCAACAAAAAATATGAAGGAGCCATCTGTTCCATCTACAAACAACAAATCACGAGTACCGTACCGTTGTATTTATATAGTAACGGAAAAAAGCAACGTCTATCTGTAGAGCTATTGCCAGCCGACACCGAATGGCAACTGGAAAAAGAATTAGGATATGTATACGCTTCGCCCGTAGAAGGAGCCATCCCGCTATACGAAGCCGAAAATAAGAACGATTATTGTTATACTATAGAAGACAAGCAGGAATATGGCACAAAAGGGAGTTGGAAGCAAAAAGGCATTGTATGTTACACAATGCCCCTATAATATAAGATTGCCTGCCAAGTTGAAGCAATTATCAGGATAGGTTCAACTCATACACCGGAGATATCAGCTGCTCCCAACCGACTCTTAAAAGCAGACGGCAATTCCGGCATGGCCCCACTCTGTGTACAAACATAGGCGGAGACTTCCACTGCCAGTTTATGCGCTTCGGGAACAGGTTTCCCACTAAGTATAGCCGATGTAAAAGCAGCAGTAAAAGAATCACCTGCCCCCACAGTATCGGCAACAGGAACTTTCGGTGTATCCTGATAAGATACTACACCCGGAGTAAATACATAACTGCCATTCGTTCCACAAGTCAAAATCAGCATCTTCAGATTATATTTAGCCAAAAGTATCCAGCATTTATCCTGTAAATCAATACCCGGATAACCGAAGATACGGCTGATAGTAACCAGTTCCTCATCATTTATTTTAAGTATGTTGCAGCGGCGCATAGATTCGCAGAGTATTTCTTTCGTATAGAATCCCTGACGAAGATTGATATCGAAAATCTTGATCTGATCTTCTCCATCAGGCATGGTGTCCAGAAAACGTTGAATAGTAGCACGACTCACGGGACTGCGTTGAGCCAGCGAACCGAAACAAACAGCACGGGTAGAAAGGGCCAGACGTTTCAAATCATCCGTAAAAGGAATGTTATCCCAAGCTACCCCCTCTTTAATCTCATAACAGGGAACCCCCACAGCATCAAGAGTAACCTGCACCGTACCGGTAGGATAATCCACTTGCTCAATCTCACAAGTCAGTTTCTTTTGAGCAAAAACATCCAATATTTCCTGTCCGTCAGCATCACGTCCCACTGCACTCACTACACGACTATCAAAACCAAACTGTGATACATGATAAGCGAAATTGGCAGGCGCACCACCTATCTTCTTTCCTTCGGGCAGCACATCCCAGAGTGCTTCACCCATTCCTACGATGATTTTATTCATGACACTAAATTTAATTACAAATTATAAATTACAATTAGACATTAGGTTATTTCTTTATCTTCAAAGTATAGTACAGCAAATAAAGTACTCCGACAGTCATCACGGCTACTGCACCGCTTTGTCCTATGGCATCACTTGCCAATCCCATTGCCAACGGAAAAACAGTTCCACCAAAAAGTCCCATTATCATCAGACCGGAAACTTCATTCTTCTTGCCGGGCATATACAGCAACGCCTGTGAGAAGACAATCGAAAAGATATTCGAGTTTCCGTAACCTATCAGCGCAATGCAAATATAAATAGATGTTTTTGAATGGAAAGCAAAAAGTCCAATCATTGCCAGTAACATCATAAAACTACTGATAGCAAAGAACGATTTAGCATTCATCCTCCTCAAAATAAAAGAACCTGTGAAGCAACCTGCCGTACGGAAAATGAAGTAGAGACTGGTAGCAAACGCAGCGTCATCCAATCCCATCCCCAAACGCTCCATTAGAATCTTAGGAGCAGTAGTATTCGTACCTACATCGATTCCTACATGGCACATGATACCGATGAAAGAAAGCAAAACAAACGGTTTACCCAATAAAGCCAAACACTCACCGAACGTAGAAGGTTTTCCTTCCTCTTTCTCCTCGGCAATCTGTGTCTGTCCCAACAATAAAACGGCTATCACAGCCATCACCATATAAATAGGAAACAGCACACGCCAACCCAAACCGAACGACGGAATGGCCTGTGTAGCTCCCCACATAGCGATGTAAGGTGCAAGAAACGAAGCAATCGCCTTTACAAATTGTCCGAAGGTAAGGCTACTTGCCAGCCGGTCACCTCTCACGATGTTGGAAAGCAGCGGATTCAGTGAAGTCTGCATCAATGCATTGCCGATACCTAATAAAGAGAAAGAAAGCAGCATCAACGTATAGCTATCACCAAAAACAGGCAATAACAACGAAGTAAAGGTCACAACCAAACTAAGGAGTACCGTCTTTTTTTGTCCGATACGGCTCATCAACATACCTGTCGGCACAGAGAAGATCAGGAACCAGAAGAAAACCAGCGAAGGGAAGATGTTAGCTTGAGAGTCTGTCAAACCCAAATCTGCTTTTACATAGTTGGAGGCGATGCCTACCAGATCCACAAATCCCATAGCGAAAAAGCAGAGCATCACAGGGATCAGCTTGGATAACGAAGAATTAGATTTCATTGTTGTATGGTATTAATTTAAGTATTTCTTGCTCAGAAAAGCACGTTGCAAAGGAAGCGAATATCAGAACAACAGGATAACAATCTTGTTACAAAGAGTGGCAATTATGATACAAGAATGTTTTTTAAGCGCATTTCAAGGGCATTATTTCTCTTTTTAGCTACATTTGTGGAAAATTATCCAAAGAAACTTTTTAAACAACAATATGGAAACACTCTTTAATGGACGACTCAGCATTGAAGTCTCTGCACATGGAGCAGAGCTATGCAGTATTTTTTCTAATGGAAAAGAATATCTATGGCAGGCAGATCCTGCATTCTGGAAACGCCATTCGCCGGTACTCTTCCCGATTGTAGGAAGCGTATGGGAGAATGAATATCGAAACGAAGACACCACCTATGTCCTCACTCAGCATGGATTTGCCCGCGACATGGAGTTCACACTGATATCCGAGGAAAACGATGAAGTCCGCTACCAGCTTGTCAGCAACGAAGAAACACTCAAGAAATATCCTTTCCCATTCCGTCTCACCATCGGCTATCGCATCCGCGAGAAGAAGGTCGATGTCATGTGGGAAGTAGAGAATACCGGGGAGAAGGAAATGCACTTCCAGATTGGTGCACATCCGGCATTCTACTATCCGGATTTCGATGCCGAAACGCAAGAACGGGGGTTCTTCGGTTTCAATAAGAAAAGCGGACTGAAATACATACTTATTTCTGAAAAAGGATGTGCCGACCCGGACACCCAATATCCTCTGAAACTGACAAACGACTTGTTGCCATTGGACACACATACATTTGACAAAGATGCACTTATATTGGAGGGAAGCCAGGTGCGGCGGGTTACTCTATATAATAAGGAGAAAGCTCCTTATCTCAGCCTCCATTTTGATGCGCCTGTTGTCGGACTGTGGTCGCCACCTGCCAAGAATGCCCCGTTTGTCTGTATTGAACCATGGTACGGTCGTTGCGACAAAGCACATTATACAGGAGAGTATAAAGATAAGGATTGGGTACAGCATCTGCAACCCGAAGAGGTATTCAAAGGAAAATATACCATTGAAATAGAAGAATAAAGGAGAAGCCGTACCTGGTCCGTATCTGGTCCAAACGCTTAGGTACGGACCAGCTACGGAGCGGGTACGGCTTTGATAAAATTCGGGTACAGAAAAGGAGGAAATATAGACCAATCTTATTTCAACTTATAAACCTTGAATGAACTTACCGCATAGCTACCGCCTTTGGCATAGAAACTGATACGGTTGTAAGGTTCCGAAGGAAACACAAGGTTTGTCATTGCGAAACGTCCGTCATCGCCAAACGCTTCAATACTTGATTTATCAACGAAAAGACGCAGCGTCATTTCCGAATTGCCTTCTATCGGAGCAAGAGTCAGCACCGGAAAGTCCGAACTGAATGATACGACTCCGCTCTTACTACGATCCATCGCAAACTTCTTCTCTACCAGGTTATAGTAAATATCCACTTCTTCTCCTTTTGAATTGAAAAGTTGGAAGCCAATGACTTCTGCATTTCTGTTCTTAATCGTCATTTCAATTTCATACGTACCTGTATTATCCGAAAGCAGTTTGTCCATATTATAAGTACGGTCCACCTTGAAGGAATGCTTCTTTTCTTCTTTTCTACGCAGTTTCAGCAGTTCTCGCGAAGGGGAAGATTTCAGATAAGTTTCACCCGCCGAAGTATAGAGACTCAGGTCACGGGGAACAGAGTTACCACTGCGATACTGAGTAGTAGGTACATTGTTGGCATATTGCCAGTTGCTCATCCATGCCAGCGCTATATGGCGTCCTTCGGGCGCATTACTCCAAGTCACGGTAGCATAGTGATCTTTTCCCCAGTCCATCCACTTGGTGTTTTTCGGTGATTCATTCACAAACTTCTTTCCATCGAAGGTACCTACAAAGTATTGAGTGGCACTTCCACCGAAAGGTCCGCCGGGATTAATATTACAGATTAGAACCCATTTCTTCAGTTCCGTACCTTCAATAGGTAATTCTATCAGGTCGGGACATTCCCATACACCACCATGAGCCCCCTGACCTTCACCGAAACTACTTTCATAAGCCCAGTCCTTCAGATTAGCTGAAGAGTAGATTTGCATTTCCTGACCTACGGCAAGAATCATGATCCATTTATCGGTAGCGTCATGCCAGAAAACTTTCGGATCACGGAAATCACGTTGGGTAGAAGTCAGTATAGGATTACGCGCATACTTCTTGAATGTCTTTCCGTTGTCCAGACTGTAAGCCATACTCTGTACCTGGCGATCGCTGGCCGAAGTATAGAAAGCTATGATCGCACCGGCACCAAAGCCTGCCGTATTATCCTTATCAACCACACAGGAACCACTGAAGATAGTTCCCAACGCATCGGGCGCAATGGCTATCGGCTGATGTTCCCAATTCACCAGGTCTGTACTGATAGCATGTCCCCAATGCATATTTCCCCACATAGAACCGTAAGGATTGTATTGATAAAACAAATGATAAACACCATCTTTATATACCATACCGTTCGGATCATTCATCCAGCCATATTGAGGAGTGAAGTGATAAAGCGGACGGAAACTCTCGCGATTGGATGTATCAAACTCATTGGAAAGTTTCATTTCATCCCAGCAAATAGCCGTATCGGGTATCAACTGGAAGTTGAAAGAAAGTGATTTATTATCAAATCCGGAGAGATCTACCGGAACAAAATAGTCCACCTTATTTATAGCCAGACGAACATTCATATTGCGCACTACGTCATTATCGGCTATCATATATAGCTTTGCCTCCGGAGCAGCCTCTTCCACGGGAAGCAACAGAAATTTCTTCTGGTTCTCAATCTGGACAATGCTCTGTCCGTCACCTAAATGTTTAATCACAAAAGGAGGATTAATAGCCTGACACGAAAAGACAGACCAGATTGTACCTATTATAAAGGTAAGGGTCCATCGCACAGTCAACAAATTGTTTTTTAAATTCATGATGTTTTTGGGTATTACATTTAATTAATAATGAGTTGCTCGGGAAAGCACTTTGCAAAGGAAGCGAATAAAACAGAAATAGCCTGCCATTTATGTTTCATAAGCTGGCAAATATGATACCTGCCCTTTATTTTGTTACAAATATACCAGCTTATGAAACATAAATTACAGCATATTTTCACTTAATTCCCTTTCTTTGCAACATCAAAACATCACTCGGGAAAGCATGTTTTGAGAGGTAATCCACAGCGATTACAAAATGAAAAGCATATTAATTAAAATCTAAAAACATGGAAGGCATAAAAAGATCACTTCTATTTGCACTCTTTCTTATAATGTGTACACTAGTTCAGGCCCAACGCCTGACGGTACAAGGAAAAGTGGTTTCCAAGACTGACGGAGAATCCATTATCGGTGCAACTGTCATAGAAACCAACCAGACAAGTAACGGCACCATAACAGACATCGACGGCAACTTTACATTGTCTGTACCACAAGGTGCAGAACTCTCCATTTCGTATATCGGATTCAAGACTGTGAATGTGAAAGCTCAAGCTACACTGAATATCGTTCTGGAAGAAGAATCGGAATTGCTACAGGAAGTCGTAGTCACAGGTTATACTACTCAACGCAAGGCCGACCTGACCGGAGCCATCTCCGTAGTCAGCATAGACGAGATTGCCAAGCAAAACGAAAACAACCCGATCAAAGCATTACAGGGACGCGTCCCCGGTATGAACATCACAGCCGACGGTAATCCCAGTGGAAACGCCACTGTACGTATTCGCGGTGTCGGGACTTTGAACAATAACGATCCTCTTTATATTATTGACGGTGTGCCTACCAAATCGGGCATGCACGAACTGAACGGCAATGATATCGAATCTATCCAGGTATTGAAGGATGCGGCTTCTGCCTCTATCTATGGTTCGCGCGCTGCAAACGGTGTCATCATCATCACTACGAAGAAAGGTAAAGAAGGACAGATAAAGATTAACTTCGATGCTTCTATCGCCGCTTCCATGTATACCAATAAGATGGAAGTACTGAATGCGGAAGAATATGGCCGTGCCATGTGGCAAGCTTACGTAAACGAAGGACAGGATCCCAACACCAACGCACTGGGTTATAAGTATAGCTGGGGATATGACGCAAACGGTTATCCTCAACTGAACAACATCAGCATGTCCAAGTATCTGGATTCCGCCAATACGGTTCCGGCTGCCGACACCGACTGGTTCGATGAAACAACCCGTACAGGTATTATCCAGCAGTACAATGTATCAGTAAGCAATGGTTCTGAAAAGGGGTCATCTTTCTTCTCCCTGGGCTATTATAAGAATATAGGTATCATCAAGGACAGTGACTTCGAACGTTTCTCTGCCCGCATAAATTCTGATTATAATCTGATTGGCAAATTCCTGACCATAGGAGAGCACTTCACACTGAACCGCACTTCGGAGGTGCAGGCACCGGGTGGATTCTTGCAAAATGTATTGCAATTCAATCCCTCATTGCCCGTTTACGACATCAATGGAGAATATGCAGGTCCGGTAGGCGGATATCCCGACCGTGAGAACCCGGTAGCGAGACTGGACCGTAACTCTGATAATCGCTATACTTACTGGCGTATGTTTGGTGATGCTTACATCAACCTCAACCCCTTCAAAGGATTCAATGTCCGCTCCACCTTCGGATTGGATTATGCACAGAAATCACAACGCATCTTCACCTACCCCATCACCGAAGGCAATGTGGCAAATGATAAGAATGCCGTAGAAGCCAAGCAGGAACACTGGACGAAATGGATGTGGAATGCCATCGCTACCTACAATCTGG
>OLQM01002253.1_pt1 | contig 19416 bp, 18 predicted proteins | sample 1673161 | NCBI WGS metagenome assembly OLQM01 (sample SAMEA3136761, study PRJEB25190) | human gut metagenome | reverse complement strand
GCTCGCTTTGCAGCGAGCTCCCGCGGGGGTATTTGGAGAACTGGGAAAGGGGAGAGAAAAGAAGATCAGTACTCGTAGGGCTTGATGACCGGCTTGATCAGACCATCGCGTTTGACCGCGAAGTCCTCATAGACCTGGGCGATTTCATTGAGGGTGTATTCCTTATTGAACAACGGCGTGGGATCCAGCTTTCCTTCGGAGATCAGCTGCACCAGATAAGCATCCTTGCAGGCGTCTACGCCGCCGGATTTCCAGGTGAGGTTCTTGCCATACATGCTGGGCAGGGGCAGAACCTGATCTTCCTCGTACATGGCGAGGAGGGAGATGACCGCATTGGGACGGGCGATCTTCCAAGCCAGCTGGAAGGTGCCGTCCTTACCGGCGGCCTCGATAACGGCGTCGGCGCCGCGGCCTTCGGTCAGCTCCTTGACGCGGGCCTCTACGTCCTCCTTCTTGGAGTTGATGAACACATCGGCCCAGCCGTGATCCAGCGCGAACTGGCCGCGCTCGTCATGGCGGTCCACCGCGATGATGCGGGCGGGCTTGAACAGCCGGGCGCTCATCATGGAAGTATAGCCGCAGGGGCCGCAGCCGAGAACCACCACGGTGTCCCCTTCCTTGATCTCAGCCAGCTCCGCGCCAAAATAGCCGGAGGGCAGCACGCAGCTGACGGCAAGAACGTCTTTGTATGTCAGATTATCGGGGATCAGCTCCAGACCGTTGTCGGCGATGGGAACGCGGACATACTCCGTCTGGCAGCCGTCGATCTTGTGGCCCAGATACCAGCCGCCCTCTACGCAGTTGTTAACATAGCCGCGTTCACAGAAAAAGCACTCGCCGCAGAAGGTCTCCACGTTGGCGACGACGCGGTCACCCACCTTGATTTTCTTGCAGGCATCGCCCACGGCAACCACTTCACCGGCAAACTCATGACCCAGAATGATGTCCTTGTTGGCGGAGGGCACGGCGCCCACCTTGATATGGAAGTCACTGGCGCAGATGGAGGACAGAGCAACCCTTACGATGGCGTCCCGGGGATCCTGAATGGTAGGAATGGGACGATCCTCCAGACGAAGATCGTTAACGTCTTTAAACACATAACCCTTCATGGTTTCAGCCATAGTAAATTACCGCCTTTCTAAAACTTTTCGATTTTTTGCAGGGGCAAATTTTTTCTCCGGAGCGGACAGCCGCTCCGGGCTGTGGTTGGATCCGACAGGGAATATCAGATTTCTTCGTAGGCCAGGTCTTCGTTGCCTGCCCACTTGTTGACCAGAGGCGAGAGCTTGTTCAGCACGGGACCCAAAACGGGGCCGACGCAGAACATACCCACCAGCGTGGCCACATGGATGACGCCGCCCATGATCAGAGCGCCTACCACCATGATGGCGTCGAAGATCATGCGCCACCACTTCAGCTTCATCTTCAGGGTCTTGGCCATGAACTGGTTGAAGCCGTCAGAGGGGCCTGCGCCGTAGCCGGCGGCCTGATAGCTGCCAAGGCCGACGCCCAGAGCCAGCGTGCCGGTGATGACCAGAATGACGCGGGTGACCATAGAGGGAGTGGGGCCGATGAGAGCGATGATCCAGGGCTCCATCATGGAGCAGAAGGTGCCCAGCGTGAAGGTGTACAGGACCGTGGCAACACCGATGCCCTTCCGGTACACGATCAGGATGACGACGAAGCAGAGGACGTTGAATACGTTCATGGCCATGCCAAAGTCGCCATGCACGAAGGGCAGCACCTTGCTGAGTCCCTGTACAAACGCTGTGACCGGGTCAGAACCCAGATTGGCCAGAACAAACGCTTCGGCGCCATAGGCAGTGATGAAGACGCCGACCATAATGACAACGCAGCGGACGATGATACTTCTCAGAGTGTATTTGCCTTTACCCATGTTAGAATGCCTCCTTCTTTTTTGCGTTGCTTGAAACACATGGTTCTCCTGAAGTTGCGCGTGGTCTGTGCCGGCTGCCCGTTTTCCGAGCCGCCGGCCGCCTTGAATAACGGACTCGCTTTGCAGCAGGATGCGGAGATGTGCTTTGTTGTGCGCCCGAATATCGGGAAAGAAAGGGGGTGCGCTGCTGCGGGGGTTTGGAACCTTGTAATGATCCAGTCTCCGGAGGATATCGTCATATGCTCCGGAGCATTGTCTGCTGACGAGCCGCTTCCGCCATCCGGCAGGAAATGGCCGTGCAGATTTCCTTCCTACGCCGTTCTCCTTTTGGGTTTCTCAGCTGCTTATCTAGAATGGTCAGCTTCACTATAATCAGTAAGCCAGAAAGAAAATCTTTTGTCAAGATTGTATGAATAGAAAACCCTCCCCTCGGGTGAAGGTTACTCTGTCCTACCTCGCTTTCTTTGTAATAATCTGCTAGTTTCGCTCGGGGTCCTTTATGCATTCCTTCCAGACCGGAAGAAAAAAACCGCGCCGACGCATTCCGAAGAGATGCGCCGACGCAGCGGTTTTTGGTATTTGCTTGATGCACCGACGCAGCGATTTGGCATTTGCTTGTCGGATATTGGAGACTCAGCCGGCAACGTAGAGCGGCATGTAGAGCGTCTGGCCGACGTAGTACGTGGCGAGATTGTCGCGGTTGTTCAGCCGCTGCAGGAAGGTGATGTTGTTCTCATAGCTCAGGCCGTAGGTGAGGCAGAGACCGTAGACCGTGTCGCCTGCGACGAGCTTGTGCGCCATGATCTTGTAGTACGGACCGGAGGAGGGGTACGTGGTCGAGGGGATGAGGATAATGTTGCCGGGGAGCAGGTAGCTGTAGCTCACGCTCGGGTTCAGGCGCTGGATCGCGGCGTCGTTCGCAGCGAAGTCCACTTTGTATTTATCGCAGATACTCATGACGGTGTCGCCGGCCTGGATCTTGTGCGGGATGATGAGATAGCTGAGCGTATCCTCGGCGGGGATGTTGGGCGTCGTAGTGGGCTTGGCGGAAGCGGCGGCTGTGGCGCTCGGCGCAGCGGAAGCCGTTGTGCCGGCAGACGCGCTCGGAGCAGGCGTCGCAGCCGGGGCGGCCGTCGTACCGGCAGAGGCGGCCGGCGCGGGCGTTGCGGCAGGCTTCACCGTTGTAGAGGCGGCGACATACTGCGGCATATAGAGAATGTTGCCGGGGAGCAGGTTATAATAGGCCGCGTTGGGGTTGAGCAGGGAGATCAGCTTGGAATAGGCGTAGTAATCCAGACCGTAGGAGGCGCAGAGCGCGTAGAGCGTGTCGCCGGAGACGATCTTGTGCGCCATGATCTTGTAGTAAGAACCGGAACCCGGGACCGTTTTCGTCGGGATGAGGATGACCTTTCCGGGCATCATATAGTTGTAGTTGGTGATGTTGTTGATCTTGCGGATCGTCGCATCGTTCGAGGAAAAGTCCACGCCGAGCGCGGCGCAGACGCCGGAAACGGTCTCGCCGTACTGCAGCGTGTGCTGCGCGAGATAATAGCTCACCGTGTCGCCGGTGGGAACGTTCGCCGTCGGGGCGGGCGTCGTGCCGGGCTTGGGCGTGGCGGTCGGCGCGGCAGAGGTGCCGGAGGTCGGCGCCGGAGTCGGCGTCGCGGCGCCGGCAGGTGTTACGTACAGAGGCAGAATGAACTGCTGGCCTGCCATGAACACGTTGAGATTGTTGTTGAGCGCGGCGAGCAGCTTGTAGTTGGCGTTGTAGTCAATGCCGTAGCTCTGGCAGAGCGCGGCGGGCGTCTCCCCGGCGACGAGCGTGTGCGAGAGGAGAGAATAATACGACTCCGAAGTCGTGGCCGTCTTCGTCGGCAGCCAGAGAACCTTGCCGGGCATCATGTAGTTGTAGTTCGTGATGCCGTTGATCTTGCCGATCATGGCGAGGTTGGCGTTGAAGTCGATCTTTTTCGCTTCACACACACCGTAGATCGTGTCGCCCGCTTTGAGAGTATAGCTCGTAAGATAGCCCACGACCTTGTCGTTGGCGGCGTTCGCCGTGCCGGTGAGACCGGTGAAGAGCGCTGCAACGAGACATACGGTCAGCAGCAGGGAAAGAAGGCGTTTTTTCATATCAGTTTTCTCCCTCCGTTGACCCCGCGCGGGGGTCGCGTAGTTTGGAAAAATCGTTCGTATCGGTTTACCTATAATTATGACGCATGGACGGGGCGATCCGTTCACGCAAGAAGCGTGATCGGCGCGATGTCCTGCCAGACGATGCCGGTGCGGTTGCCGTCCTGATCAACGAGATCCTGCGAGATCTTGCCGGTATAAACCATTTCGCCGTTTTGCAGCGTGATGACATACTGCGCGTCGGCATCGCCGGTGATCCAGTCCGTGCCGGAGAAGGAAGCGCCCTCACCGGGGAAAAAGTCCTGCTCGGCAAGACTCATAAGCCGCATGTCGCCGGGGAACAGGCCCTGCGCCGGCTCGCTGATGCGGTGGGCGTGCCAGAGAGCGGTGATCTCGCCCTCGATGTACTCGACGATCGCCTTGTCGGTCGCGGTGTAGAGCAGGTACCGGCTGCCGCCGAGGGGGACAAACTCGGTGAACTCGGTCAGCTCGCCGTCAATGTACGCGCGGACGCGGATCGCGCCGGTCAGCCCGTCGCAGTCCCACTGGCATTTGCCCTCACGCTGCACCTCCGTGCCGGAGGTCTTGTCCACATAGGTGTATGCTGCCTCGAAGCGTCCCGGCGCGGTCATCGTGAGCACGGCGTCGGGGAACGTTTCGCGGAGCGACGTCTGCGCTGCGTCCAGATTGTCGGCGCGCAGCTCGCGCCCGAGCGACGGATACGCCGTCGTGAACGGAACGTACACGAGCAGAAGGTAATCGGAGTTCATGTAGTAGCTGTCCGGATACGCGGCCTGGAGCCTGGCGTCGTGCGTGTCGAGCCGCTGCTGCACGGCGTTGAGCAGCGCGCCGTAGATCGCGGTGTACTGCGCGTAGGCATCGGCATAGGAAATGCCCTCCGCCGCGGCGGGGTTTTCGCTGTTCGGAGCGGTCTCCGTTCCGGCGCTTGCCGTCGGCTGCGGCGCTTCGGTCTTGCCGCAGGCGGCGAGAGAGAAGAGCAGCGCGCAGCAGAGGATCAGAGAAAGGATCTTTCGTTTCATGGAGTATCTCCCGGTATGTACCTTATAAATACAGATAGACCTGTTAACATAATATTATGCCACAAGACGGGAAAATTGCAAGCCCCCGCCGCACATTTTTCGCGGAAAAATCCGGCAGCGGAGGGAAATCGGGCGGAAAAAGTTTCCGCCCGTGAAAAAAATCAGTTCACGTCCTCCTCCACAGACTCCGGAGCCAGCTCCAGAAGGTGGGGGTTGCGCAGGAAATATTTCAGGCATTTGAGAGCGCTGGCAAAGTAATAGCTGTCGGCGATGCGCTCGTCGCAGGCGATGCGCAGATCGACATAGTGCCGCTCGACGCCGGAGGCGGTGCCGTCCGCCTCGCTCACCTTGCGCCGCGCGCCGAACGAAACGGCGCAGGGCATGTTGCCGAAATCGGCAAGGTGCGGATCCGCGGGCGGGACGCCGAAGCTGCCGAGATCGAGCATCGTTACGCTGCCGTGGAACGGGCTGACATCCAGCCAGGTGCGCGGCAGCCAGTCAAAATAATCCATCAGACGGAAAATGCTCATCGCCATGCGCAGCAGAACGCGGGGGAAGCGCATGAGCGTGTTGGCGAGCTTTTCCGGGGCGCTCAGGGAAATGTCGGCGCGGACCTCGTCCGTGGCCTCGGTGAGCTTGCGGTAAACGTCGAACACCGTGTCGGTCGGCGCGAAGCGGACCTTGATGCTCGTCTCCGTCGCGGTGACGGAGGCGCTGCGCTTGACGGGGAGAACGACTTCAATGTCGTTGCGGGCATAGATGCGCCGTCCGGATACGAACCGGTTGATGCCCGGACGCATGGACACCGTGCGGACATAAGCCGCGATGATCAGATGCAGAAAGCCGAGGTTCGCCCAGCCGCCGGCGCGCTTTTCCCGCAGCCATTTCTCCACGCCCGTGACTTCCACGCTGTCCGAGAGGAAGCAGGCGGCGTCGCTCCGGCGGCGGAGGATGTACGGCTGGATGCGGGCGTAGGCGGGAAGCGTATAGAGCTGGCGGCCCTCCCGCCGGTCGTTCATATGTCGGGTGTATCGCTCTGCCATGAAAGAGTCTCCTTTTATGGGTGCAGAATGAGGCTTTTTCGTGCCCGCTCGATGGGCACAATTTGTTTATTATATAATATTATATAGTTTCTTCTCAATTTTGCAAGCATAAAATACAACTTGCCCAAACACGGCGGCCTTTATTTGGTTAAAACGGAAAAAATGCTGCTCACAAGACTTTTCAGGTGACAATTTAACAACATTATCACTTGAATTTGATGAAAAAAGAGTGTACATTTACGATGTCAGAAAATTTGGCTTTGACGGGAGGTGTTTCAAAAAATGGCACTGGAAGCAATTCTTGCCGTAGAGCAGGCGGAACAGGATGCGGCCCGAAAAAAGGCGGAAGCGGCGCAGAAAGCAAAGGAAATTGCCGCGAAAGCCGACAGAGAGGGGACCGCAGCTGTGAAGGAAGCCGCAGAAAGAGCTGCGGCAGAGCTCTGGACTCTCGCGAAGAGCGCAGAGGAAAAGAGCGCTGCGGAAAGTGAAAAGATCCGGGAAGCGGCGCGCGAGGAGATGGATTCTCTGCGCAGTCACGCGGAGGACCGCCTGGAAGAGGCGGCAGACCGGATCGTGGAAAGGATCGTGAACGGATAAATGAGCATTGTAGCCATGAAAAAGCTCCGGCTCATCGGCGTTCATTCCCAGAAGGAAGAACTGCTGCGTGAGCTGATGCTTCTCGGCTGCGTGGAGGTGTCGGATCCGGCCGGCCGGCCGGACCGGGAGGAGCTGGCGGCCTTCCGGCGTCCGGACGGCGGAAAGGTCTGGCAGAAGCGCTCGGAACAGACAACAATCGTCAACGCGCTGCGGCTGCTGGACAAGCACGCCCCTGCCAAAAAGGGCCTGCTTACGCCGAAGCCGGAGGTCGAATGCGCCAAGCTGCTCGACGAGAGCGCTTTGGCCGCCGATCTCGCTCTGGCGGGAGAGATCCTCTCGCTGGATGCGGAGGCGCGCAGCCTTCTCACCCGCGCAAGCCGGGAACGCGCCTCGGCGGAGGCCATGACGCCGTGGACGGCGCTGAACGTCCCGCTTGAGCGCATGGAGACGCAAAGCTGCGAAATGCAGCTCGGCACACTTCCCGCCGCTGTCCCCATGGAGGAAGTAAACGCCGCGCTCTCGAAGCTGGAGGTCAGCTTTGATCTCGTTTCCGAGGACAAAACCAGCCGGTATGTATCGCTGCTCTTCCGCCGGGAGGATCGCGAAGCGATCGCCGCAGCGCTGCGGCCGCTCGGCTTTTCGGCCATTTCTCTGCCGGAAGGCACCGGAACGCCGGAGCAGGTCTATAACGCCGCGCTCCGCCGCAGTGAGGAGCTGACGGCACAGGCGGCCAAGAAGATCGAAGAGCTTGCCTCCTACGCGGCGCACCGCGACGCGCTGCAGCTCGGCGCGGACACGCTCTCGACGCGCATTGCGCGCGAAGAGACGGCCGAAAAGCTCCTGCAGTCGGACAGCACCTTCTATTTTGAAGGCTGGCTCACCGCGCCGGAGGAGAAAAAGCTCGGCGAGACTCTCTCGAAATACTGTTGCGCCTGGGAAACGGAGGACCCCGATCCGGAGCACCCGGAGGAGGTCCCCATCCAGCTGCGCAATAACGCGCTGACCCGTCCGTACAACATCGTCACGGAGATGTATTCTCTCCCGGCGTACAACGGACTTGACCCCAACCCCTTTATCATGCCGTTTTTCGCGCTGTTCTTCGGCATCATGTTCGCGGATATGGCGTACGGCCTGATATTGCTGATCGCGGGACTGCTCTTCCTCTGGAAGGCAAAGCCGAAGGGAAGCATGAAAAACGCCGCGGGGCTGCTGATCGAATGCGGCATTTCCACATTCATCATAGGCTTCCTGACCGGCGGCTTCTTCGGCGACGTTGTCTCCGTCATCGGCGGTTGGTTCGGCAGGGACTGGTCGATCGTACCGCACCTCGACACGATCCATATCGGCAGCATCGCGATCGATCTGCCGCTCAACCTGCTCGAGGGCAACAACCCGCTGTATGTCCTCATCGCGGCGATCTGCCTCGGCGCGATCCATCTGGCGCTCGGCACGGGCATCGGCATCTATCTCAAGCTCAAGGACGGCGAGTGGGCGGACGCTCTGCTCAACGATCTGTGCTGGTGGGTAATGATCGCGGGCATTCTCGTCATGGTGACCGGCGGAACGAAGATCGTTCTCTTCGTCGGCATCGGCATGCTCGTGCTCGGACAGCTCATCACCGGCAAGGGCTTCGGAAAGATCACCGGCATTTTCGGCGCGGTATACAACGGCGCGACCGGGTATCTGGGCGATCTGCTCTCTTACTCGCGTCTGATGGCGCTGATGCTCGCCGGCAGCGTTATTGCGAGCGTATTCAACCAGCTCGGCTCGCTCGGCAACGCCAACGGCATGACCGTGGGCGGCACGATCCTCTTCGTGCTCGTGTTCTGCATCGGCCATGCGCTGAACTTTGCGCTGAACCTGATCGGCTGCTTCGTGCACACGCTGCGACTGCAGTTCCTCGAGTTCTTCGGCAAGTGGTACCGGGACGGCGGCAAGGCTTTCCGTCCTTTGAAAATTCAAACGAAATATGTAGATATCAAGGAGGAGTAAAACAATGATCACTGCATTCTTTGAGAGCTTCGGCGGTCTCGCCATCGGTTTCCTGGGCGCTTCCCTCGCATGCGGCCTCTGCTGCGCCGGCTCTGCCAAGGGCTGCGGCCTTGCCGGTGAGGCCGGCACCGGCCTTCTCAGCGAAGATCCCTCTTACTTCGGCAAAGTCCTGATCCTTCAGGTCATCCCCGGCACCCAGGGTCTGTACGGCCTCGTCGTCTGGTTCTTTGCGCTGCTTCAGATGGGCGTGTTCGGCGGCAACGTCGATCCGACCAGCCTCACCGTCGTTGACGGTCTGCGCGTTGCGTGCGCGTGCCTCCCGATGGCGACCGGCGCCGCTATCTCCGCTCCGGCGCAGGGCCGCGTGGCCGCTACCGCCGTCAACCTGATGGCCAAGCGCCCCGACGACTGGGCGAAGGGCATCATCCTCTGCATCACGGTCGAGTTTTACGCCATCCTCTCGCTGCTTGCCTCCTTCCTGATGCTGCTGAACCTGCACCTCGGCGCCTGATCCGGAAAGGACCGGTATCGCCATGAACGGAATTGAAAAAATCACGGCCCGTATCACGGCAGAGGCGAACGAAGCCGCCGCCGCCGTGATCGCCGAGGCCGAAAAGACGGCGGGGGAGATCCGCGCCGCCTACCAGAAAAAAGCGGACGAGGCGTATGAAGCGCGCATGAACGAGGGCAATACCGAGGTCCGCCTCGGCGCCGAGCGCGAACAGCGCGCCGCAAAGCTCCAGAGCCGCAAGGATACGCTCGCGCTCAAGCAGAGCATCCTCGAGCGCGCCTACGGCAGAGCAAAGGAAAAGCTCCTCGCCCTGCCGGAGGAAAAATATACGGCGTTCCTCGCGTCCCAGGCGGGCCATGCCGCCGTCACCGGGCATGAACGCATCGTCATCAACAGCCAGGACCGCTCCATGGGCGAGGCGATCGTCCGCGGCGCGAACGCGATCCTGACCGAGCGGGGACTCCCCGCCGGGCTCACGCTCTCGGACGAGAGCGGCGACTTCTCCGGCGGTCTCAAGCTCCGCGAGGGCAGCGTGGAAGTCAACTGCACCGTTGACACGCTTCTTGCGCTGAGCCGGAACAGTCTGGATGCGGAGATCGCCGCCATCCTCTTTGACTGATCCGGTTGGAAGGCGGGAAGAAAATGGCAAACAAAAAAGTTTCGGACAAAGATTATCTGTTCATCTCCTCGATGCTCAAGGCACGGGAGAACCGCATGCTCCGCCGCGACCGGCTCGAGCAGATGCTCTCCTCCGGCAGCTTTGAGGAAGCCGCAAGGCTCCTCGCCGAGATCGGCTGGCCCGATCTTTCCGGCAAGGGCAGCGCGGCGGTGAGCGAGGCGCTTGCCAAGCGTCAGGCGGAGATCTATGCGGAGATCACCCGCTTCGTTCCGGAAAAGGAGCTGGTGGGCATCTTCCGGCTGAAGTACGACTACCACAACGCCAAAACCATCGTCAAGGGCGAGGGCGCGGGCGTTGACGCGGCGTACCTCCTCTCCGACGCCGGACAGGTCGAGCCGGAAAAGCTCGAAGCGGCGTTCCGCGAGGACAGCTTCCAGTTCATCCCCGGAAAGCTCGGCCCCGCCATGGCGGAGGCCAAGGGCATTCTTGCCCGCACCGGCAATCCGCAGCTGGCGGACTTCGCGCTCGACAAGGTGTACTATGAGGATCTCAAGGCGCTGGCCGACGCGGTGTCGAGCCCCTTCGTGAAGGGCTATGTCACAACGCTCATCGACAGCGCGAACCTCCGCGCCGCGGTGCGCTGCGTGCGCATGGGCAAGGACGCGGAGTTTCTCCGCGGCGCGCTCGTCGCGGGCGGCAATGTTCCGGTGCAGCGGCTCGTGCAGGCAGTGTTCTCCGGCGAGGGGATCACCGCGGCATTCGCTTCGACGCCGTTCAGCGATGCTGCCGCGCTCGGCGCGGCCGCGATCGAGGGCGGCACGATGACGGAGTTTGAGCGTGAGTGCGACAACGCCGTCAACCGCTACATGACCGGCGCGCATCTCAAGAGCTTCGGCCCCGAACAGGTCGTCGGCTATCTGACGGCGGAGGAGGGCAACACCATGGCGGTCCGCATGGTGCTCACCGGGCTTCTGGCCGGCATCGACCCGGAGCGACTGAAAGAAAGGCTGCGTGAGAGCTATGTATAAGATCGGCGTCATGGGCGGCAGAGAGACCGTTATGGGCTTTAAAGCGCTCGGGCTGGACGTGTTCCCCGTGGACAGCGCGGACGAGGCGCGGCACACCCTCCGCCGGATCACCTCCGGCGAGAGCGAATACGCCATCCTCTATCTGGAGGAGAACCTTGCCGCGGAGCTCTCGCATGAGATCGACCGCTTCAAGGACAGCCCCACCCCGGCGATCATCCTCATCCCCGGACGGGACGGGACGCTCGGCCTCGGCCAGAGCGCGCTGCGCTCGGCGGTGGAACGCGCCGTCGGCAGCAATATCCTGTAAGTTATTATAAAGACGACCCTTTTGCGCCGCATGCGGCGCGCCGGGCGGCGGCAGCGCCGCGCCGGAACCTTAACGGAAAGAAGGTAGAACATTGAGCGGAAAAGTGATTAAAGTATCCGGACCGCTGGTGGTGGCCGACGGTCTGGAGGACGCCAACGTATCGGACGTTGTCCGTGTCGGCAAACAGCACCTGATCGGCGAGATACTGAATATGACCGGAGGCAGCGCCTCCATTCAGGTCTACGAAGAGACCTCCGGCCTTGGCCCCGGCGCCGAGGTCGTGACGACCGGTATGCCGCTGAGCGTGGAGCTCGGACCCGGCATGCTCGAAAACATCTATGACGGCATCCAGCGTCCCCTGCCGGAGATCCGCGATCTCACCGGCGAAACGATCGCCCGCGGCGTGAGCGTTCCGGCGCTCAACCGCAAGAAGATCTGGAACTTCGTCCCCGCGGCGAAGGAGGGCGATGAGCTTGTCGCCGGCGACGTGCTCGGCACCGTGCAGGAGACGACCGCCATCCTCCACAAGATCATGGTCCCCCCGACGATCAAGAAGGGCACCGTGAAGTGGATCCGCGGCGGCGAATTCACCGTCGAGGAAAAGATCGCCTGCCTGACGCTCGGCGACGGCAGCGAGATCGAGCTGGATATGATCCAGCGCTGGCCGGTGCGTATCCAGCGCCCGAACGCCGGCAAATTCACCCCCAGCCGTCCGCTGAACTCCGGACAGCGCATCATCGACACCATGTTCCCCGTCGCCAAGGGCGGCACGGCAGCCGTCCCCGGCCCGTTCGGCAGCGGCAAGACCGTCGTGCAGCACCAGCTTGCAAAGTGGTCGGATGTGGATATCGTCGTCTACATCGGCTGCGGCGAGCGCGGCAACGAGATGACCGACGTTCTCAACGAGTTCCCCGAGCTGAAAGACCCCCGCAGCGGCGAACCGCTGATGAAGCGCACGGTGCTTATCGCGAACACCTCCGATATGCCCGTGGCCGCGCGTGAGGCTTCCATCTACACCGGCATCACCATCGCGGAGTATTTCCGCGACATGGGCTATGACGTTGCCGTTCTCGCCGACTCCACGTCCCGCTGGGCCGAGGCGCTGCGCGAAATGTCCGGCCGTCTGGAAGAGATGCCCGGCGAAGAGGGCTACCCCGCGTACCTCGCCAGCCGTATCGCGCAGTTCTACGAGCGCGCCGGCTGCGTTACCTGCCTCGGCAGCGACAAGCGTCAGGGCAGCGTCACCGCCATCGGCGCCGTTTCGCCTCCGGGCGGCGACACGTCCGAGCCGGTCTCGCAGGCGACGATGCGTATCGTCAAGGTGTTCTGGGCGCTTGACAGCTCTCTGGCCTACGCCCGCCACTTCCCGGCGATCAACTGGCTGACGTCGTACTCGCTGTACACCGACTCGCTGCGCGAGTTCTACGATAAGGAATTCGGCGCGACGTATATGGCCAACCGCACGAAGGCCATGAGCATTCTGCAGGAAGAGGCAGAGCTTCAGGAGATCGTCCGTCTCGTCGGTCAGGACGCGCTCAGCCCCGCCGACCGCATGACGATGGAGACCGCGCGTATGATCCGCGAGGACTTCCTGCAGCAGAACGCCTTCATCACCGAGGACGCCTACTCCTCTTACGGCAAGCAGTACCGCCTGCTTGATCTCGTGCTGCAGTACGACGCGAAGTGCCGCGCCGCGCTCGGCAAGGGCGCCGAGCTCAACGGTCTCTTCAACATCGGCGCGCGCGAGGCCATCGGCCGCGCGAAAATGGCGCCGCAGGAAGAATATGAGAAGGTTTACGACGGCATTCTCGACGAGATGCAGTCCGAGATCGACGAAGTTGTCCGGGGAGGTGAGGAGCAGTGATCCGCGAATATAAGACAATTAAGGAGATCGCCAGCCCTCTGATGATCGTGGAGCACGTCGATGGCGTCACCTACGACGAGCTGGCGGAGATCGAGCTGCCGAACGGCAGCGTCCGGCGCTGCAAGGTGCTCGAAGTGGAAGGCGACCGCGCGGTCGTGCAGCTCTTCGAGTCGGCGCAGGGCATCAACCTTGCCGAGAGCAAGGTCCGCTTCCTCGGCCACCCGCTCCAGCTCGGCGTGAGCGAGGATATGCTCGGCCGTGTCTTCAACGGCATGGGCGAGCCGATCGACGAAGGCCCGGCCATCATCGCCGAGGAGCACCGCGACATCAACGGTCTTCCCATGAACCCCGCCGCCCGCGCTTACCCCGCCGAGTTCATCCAGACCGGCGTTTCCACCATTGACGGATTGAACACCCTCGTCCGCGGCCAGAAGCTGCCCATCTTCTCCTGCTCCGGTCTGCCCCACGCGGCGCTCGCCGCGCAGATCGCGCGTCAGGCGAAGGTGCTCGGCGACGGTGAGAACTTCGCCGTCGTGTTCGCCGCCATCGGCATCACGTTCGAGGAATCCGAATACTTCATTCAGGAGTTCCGCCGCACCGGCGCCATCGACCGCACGGTCGTATTCTCCAACCTTGCGAACGACCCCGCCGTCGAGCGTATCGCCACGCCGCGTATGGCGCTGACCGCCGCGGAGTATCTGGCGTTTGAGAAGGACATGCACGTCCTCGTCATCCTCACGGATATCACGAACTACGCCGAAGCGCTGCGCGAGATCTCCGCTGCGAAAAAGGAAGTCCCCGGCCGCCGCGGCTATCCCGGCTATCTGTACACCGACCTTGCGACGATGTACGAGCGCGCCGGCCGCCGTGTGGGCCGCGCCGGCTCGATCACGATGATCCCCATCCTGACCATGCCGGAAGACGACAAGACCCACCCGATCCCCGACCTTACCGGCTATATCACCGAGGGCCAGATTATCCTCAGCCGCGATCTGTACCGCAAGGGCGTCGTTCCCCCGGTGGACGTGCTGCCGAGCCTCTCCCGACTCAAGGATAAGGGCATCGGCGAGGGCAAGACCCGCGCCGACCACGCCGGTACGATGAACCAGCTGTTCGCGGCCTACGCCCGCGGCAAGGAAGCCAAGGAGCTTATGACGATCCTGGGCGAAGCGGCGCTGAGCGACGACGACAAGCTCTACGCGAAGTTCGCCGAAGAGTTTGAAAAGCGCTATGTCTCCCAGGGTAATGAGACCAACCGCTCCATTGAAGAGACGCTCACCATCGGCTGGGAGCTGCTCTCCATCCTGCCCGAGCGCGAGCTCAAGCGCATCAAGCCGGAGTTCATTGCGAAGTATCTTCCCAAGAAGCAGCAGTAATGCGCTTCGCGGAAAGGAAGAGGTGATCCCATGGCAACCATAACACCGACCCGAATGGTGCTCAACCAGATGAAGGGCCGACTGAAAACCGCCTCCCGCGGCCATAAGCTGCTCAAGGACAAGCGCGATGAGCTGATGCGTCAGTTTATGGACGTTGTCCGCCGCAACAAGGAGCTGCGCACGAAGGTCGAGCAGGGACTGACCGAAGCGTTCGGCGCGCTGAGCGTGGCGAGCGCGGTCATGTCGCCGGAAATGCTCGAGCAGGCGCTGCTCTATCCGCGGCAGAGCGTGGCGCTCGATGTGAGCTTCAAGAACATTATGAGCGTCAACGTCCCGGTCTACGATTTCCAGACCAAAACCGCCGAGGAAGGGGACATCTTCCCCTACGGTCTCGCGCAGACCTCCGGCGAGCTGGACGACGCCATGACCGCTCTCTCGGGCGTGTTTGAGGACATGCTGGAGCTGGCGCAGGTAGAAAAAACGATGCAGCTTCTCGCGCAGGAGATCGAAAAGACGCGCCGCCGCGTGAACGCGCTCGAGTACGTCATGATCCCCGATCTGCAGAAGAACATCAAATACATCTCCATGAAGCTTGAGGAGAACGAAAACTCCACGAAGGTACGCCTCATGAAGGTGAAGGAAATGGTCTTGCAGGACGCGCACCATTACCAGTATTGATTATGCGAAAAGGCACTCTCGTAAGAGAGTGCCTTTTGCGCCGTGAAGGGGGGCATGAGTGTGTTTGAAGAGATCCGGGGCAGCGAGAGCTGGCTGTCTGTGGAAAAGATCGAAAAGGGCTGGTCGAGCGACGAAAAATACCATGTCCGGACGCAGGACGGGCGGTATCTGCAGCTGCGTATTTCCGCACCGGAGCGATATGCGGCGAAGAAAAAGGAATGCGAGATCATCGAAAAATTCTCATCTCTCGGTTTTCCGATATCCGAGCCGGTAGGGTTCGGGCGGTGCGCTGCGGGGACGTATATGCTGCTCACGTGGGTCGAGGGCGACGATCTGGAAAAGGTTCTGCCCACGCTGCCGAAGGAAGAGCAGTACCGTCTCGGACGCGAGGCGGGCGGCATCCTGCGCAGGATCCATTTGCTGCCGCTGGACGCGGCGGATGTGCCGGAGGAGACAAAAGGAAAGAAAGCTCCGCCAGCTCGAACGCTACGAGGCGTCGGACGTGCGGATACCCGGCGACGAAGGCACCATCGCTTTCGTGCGGGAGAATATCGACGCGATATGGACGCAGCCGCCGGTATACCTGCACGGGGATTTCCATCCGGGAAATCTGGTGTACCGGAGGGACGGTTCGCTCGGCGTGATCGACTTCAACCGTTGGGAGGTTGGTGACCCGTACGAGGAATTCTATAAACTTGAATGCTTCGGTGTCGAGGCCAGCGCGGCGTACTGCGCGGGACAGATCGACGCTTATTTTGCCGGAAACGTGCCGGAAAACTTCTGGAAGGCGCTTGCCGTATACAGCGCCCACGCGGCGCTTTTCTCGATCGTCTGGGCGAAGCCGTTTGGTGCAAGGGATGTCTCCGAAATGAAAGCGCGCGCTGTGCGCATCATCCGCGACTACGATTTCTTCCGGACGCTCGTGCCGAAATGGTATTCCGAGATCACCTGCCGGTGAGAGAGCCCCACCATTCGAGCAGACGGAAGCGAAGGACGTAGCCCTCGCCGTCCTCGGTGATGAGCTTTACGTCGTCATCGGAGAGCACGGCGGCTTCCTGCGCGGTCTCCACGCCCGATGTACAGAGCGGAGGATACACCACGCACCACCAGTTTCGCCCGCTGCCCGCGCCGAGCGTTATGCGAAGCGACGTATACACGCCCGCCGGGAGCGAGAATGTTTCGTATTCCCGCGTGGGGTACGTTTCACGCCCGAGCTCCACGCGGGCGCTGCCGCCGCTTGCAGTCTCCGCGATACGCTGAAGCTCCCCCGACGCCGCGGCAATCACTGCGGCGGCATCCTGCGCGCCGGACGCGGCTTCCAGCCGCGGCGTGAGATACGCGAGCAGCGCATCCCGCACCTCGAGCTTTACGCGCTGATCCTCCGCGCTGTCGGACGCGGCGATCACGTGCAGCCGCACGACCTTGTCCGCAAGCGCACTCTGCCGCCCCTGCGCCCACACGCCGGTGAGCAGCGTTACGCACACCGCCGCGAGCAGCGCCGTTTCCCACGGCCGCAGCCTGTCGTTTTTATGCATAAAAAGAACCGCCCTTCTATGTAGGTTATACACATAGTATGGGCGGTTTTTGTGTTTTTTAAACCGATGCGGTCAGGGCTGCGGTGTTTCCGCGGGAGGTTCGGGCGTCGGCTCCGGCATGGAGAGGTCGATGTCCGTGATGATCTGGCAGGCGGGAAGTGCCTCCTGCAGCGAGCGCACCATATCGGCGGTGAGAGCCGGATTTCCGGTGATGTTCAGCGTGCGGAGCTGCGTGAGCGAGCGGAGCGCCGCAAGGGAGTTCAGGTCGTTATAGCTGAGATCAAGCTCCTCAAGCGCGGTGCAGCCGGAGAGCGCGGTGATGTCGCGCAGGGCGTTGTGATCGAGAATGACCCGCCGCAGCGCCGTGTGGCCGGTGAGAGCGGAGAGATCGCAGAGGTTGTTATAGCCCAATTGCAGCTCCTCCACGGAGAACAGCTCCGCGAGCGGCGCAAGGTCGGTGAGCGTGTTGCCGTAGGCGCTCAGCCGCCGCAGCTGGTGGAATTTCTCGATGCCGGAGAGCGTTGTGAGTCCCAGCGCGTCCACCGTCACATCGGAGGCGTCCGACGAGAAGGACTGGTCGCCGAAAACGACGGTATAGTACTTCGGCTCATGGACGATCTGGCAGCTCGGCAGCGCCGATTGCAGCGCGTCGATGCCCTCGGCGGTGACGCCGTCGTTGTTTTCAAGCTTCAGGTACGAGAGCGAGCGCAGCGACGAGAGAAGCTCGTTATCGAGATCGCTCCGTCCCGTGGCGCTCAGATCAAGCGAGGTGAGCTTCGGCAGCAGGGCGAGCGTGGAGATATCGGCGATCGGGTTGTTCGAGAGATTGAGCTCGCGCAGCTCCGAGCAGCCGGAGAGCGCGGAAATGTCCGTGATGCCGCGGCCCGAAAGGTCGAGCGATTCGACCGATTCGGTGAAGTCCAGCCCACCGAGAGACACCGGACGCGAGCCCTTCACGACGCTGTCGCTGAATATGCGGCAGCCGGGCAGCGCTTTTTGCAGGTCTTCGAGCACATAGTCCGCGATCTCCACGCCCTGAATGGAGAGCGTCGTGAGCGCAGAGAGCGGCGAGAGGACGGAAAGGTCGGCGACCGGATTCCGGTCGAGATACAGCGTGCGAAGCTGCGAGAGCGAGGCGAGCGGCGAAGCGTCCGCCATGGCGTTGTCGGAGAGAATGAGCGTGCGCAGCTGCGTAAGTCCTGCAAGAAAATGCACGTCTGATATATTGCAGTTCGTCAGCGAGAGCGTCGTGAGATTTCCGAGCGAGGCGATGGAGGCGCAGTCCCCGGCAGAGAGCGTCTTTCCGGCAAGCTCAAAGCTGTCCGCCGCGGGATCGACATCCACTCCAGCGATGGTGAGACCGGCAGAGGCACTGGGGGCGGCGGTCACTTCTGGCGTCGGTGCCGCGTCCGCGTCGGATTTCCCACCGGACGGACCCTGCAAAAGCAGAAACAGCAGCGCCAGCGCCAGCAGGACAAAGCCCGCGGCGGCGAGTATGTACTGTATTTTCTGTTTCTTTGTGATCGGATGCATGGCGTCCTCCCGGTACAGCAATATATCAAATCATAAGTATAGCCGTTTTGCTGCCGCTCGTCAATCGGCGGAAAAAAGTAAGCGGCTGCGTCTTAGTATAAGACGCAGCCGCCCGAAAAAAGTTCCGCCTCAGGTCTCCGGCACATATTCGGCGGGATCAACGGTGCTGCCGCCGCGCCGCATGGCGAAGTGGAGATGCGCCTCCTCGCCGGATTCGGCGAGCGCCGTTGTGCCGACGGCACCGACCGTGTCGCCGCAGGCGACCGTCTGCCCGACGCCGACGGCGGGGGAGACGTCGAGATTGGCGTACACGCTCACGACATCGTTCCCGTGGTCGATCTCTACAACGGTGCCGAGAAGATCGTCCTCATACACCGCCGTCACCGTGCCGCCGGATACGGCAAGCACCGGCTCGCCCGCGGCGCATGCGATGTCCCAGCCGCGGTGAACGCGCCAGTCGGCCATCGTGCGGTCATAGGAGAGCGCCTCCGCGCTGAAGCCGCGAAGCAGCACGCCGTTTACCGGACGGATGAACTGCGGAGCGCTCTCGTTCACCGATACCGGAACGTCCGGCATCTCCTCCTGCACGGCGGGGGCCTGCGCCTCCGGCACCTCCTCGCCCTCCGCGGCGGGCAGGACGCCCGTGCCGAGCGGGAGACGCTCGTCCTCCTCCGTGTTCATAACGGGGATGCTGCCCTGCGGCGGCGCGGTCTCCTGCGCCGAAGCCGTGATGTTCGTTTCCTTGACCGGATCGCGCTCTACATCAGCCCTGCTTCCGCGCCCAACCAGCCAGAACGAAGCCCCGACCAGTACGGCGCACAGAAGAAGGACTATGTAGAAGCCCTTCCCGGCAAAGAACGCATTCAGCTTTTTGCTGAAGCCTTTCTTTTCCTCCATGGTTAACCTCCTCGATTTGGGATTCGAGGGTATTTTTACCGGTACGAAAAGAATTTATACACGCCCTCCGCGTCGTTCACATTTTGTTTTCAGAAATAACACAGTCTGTTTAGGAAACTTCGGGGGATTTCCGGTAATATACAGACAGTCGGACGAAGCAAGACAGACAAAACCTCCAATTATTTCTTTCCCTCTCATTTCTCCCCTTTCTTGGGCGATCGTCCAGCCCGCAGCCGGTCCTCTCTCCCGGCGGCAAATCGGATGGCAAAAGCGGAACGGCGTTATACGTCGTTCCGCTTTTGGCGTTATGATAGCGTCGATTGACAAGGGCACACGCGGTTCTGCCGGGCGGAAATGCCCTCATAC
>OLQM01002252.1_pt1 | contig 19416 bp, 18 predicted proteins | sample 1673161 | NCBI WGS metagenome assembly OLQM01 (sample SAMEA3136761, study PRJEB25190) | human gut metagenome | reverse complement strand
CCTGATATCCTGTATCCCCGCCACTGTAAATACAAAGTGTCATAAGTCCGCCCTTTTTCAGAAGCTTAAGTCCGCTTTCCACCGCTCTTATGCTGCTGTCTGCTCTGGTCGCCACCGAATGGTCTCCGCCGGGAAGATATCCCAGATTAAAGGTGATGCAGGACACGGTTTCTTCTTCTGCATAAACATCCATATTCTCATGAGACTCCAGAAGAAGCTGATAATTTTCCGGACAGTTATCTCTTTTCAGTCGCTCCTTCGTATGTTCCAGTGCCTGCTTCTGAATGTCAAAAGCCAGAACCCGTCCTCTTTTTCCTGCAAGCTGGCTTAACAGAGCCGTGTCATTGCCATTTCCCATTGTTGCATCGATACAGATGTCTCCCGGCATGACCTGCTGCCGTATAAAATGCTGCATGTATGCAGTGATCTGAAGATTTTTCATTTAAAAATCCTTTCAAAATTCTCTTACAGTTCATGATAATACGGACAGATATCCTCATAATGTCCATCCTTCATACGGAACCCCTTCGGGATCACGCCAAGCTGGGTAAATCCAAGTCTCTCATAAAGATGTCTTGCAGGAACATTGCAGGCCACAACCGCATTAAACTGCAGGACACCAAAACCATGCTCTTTTCCCCGGGTCAGACAGTCGGATACCAGCTTTTCTCCAATGTGAAGTCCTCTGGAATCTCTGCTTACCGCATAGCTGGCGTTACAGATATGACCGCATCTTCCGATATTATTCGGATGAAGAATGTAAAGTCCGTAAACTTTTCCGCTTTCCGCATCTACTGCTGCAGCTGTATAGGTCTGTTCTGAAAAAAAAGCTTTTCCTGTCTCTTCGTTAAGGCATTCTTCCTGTGGAAAAGCCACTCCTTCCTCTACTACTTCGTTCCAAATTTCATTTGCGGCTTGTATATCGTTTTCATTAAATTCTCTTACTTTTATGCTCATTATAACACCTTCCGTTAAATTATATATAAAAAAACGGAATGCAGTGCATTCCGTTTAAAAAATCAATTATTCAGCAACGAATGGCAATAGTGCTATAATTCTTGCACGCTTGATAGCTGTTGTAAGCTGTCTTTGGTGCTTTGCACAGTTACCGCTGATACGTCTTGGCACGATCTTGCCTCTTTCAGTAACGTATCTTCTAAGCTTTGCTGTATCCTTATAATCGATATGCTCAACCTTATCTACGCAGAACATACAAACCTTTTTCTTAGGGCTTCTTGCTCTCTGTGGTCTGTCATTTCTTTCAGCCATGTTATTTTCCTCCTATCAATTTTTATCACGCGGATGTTAGAATGGCAAATCGTCTTCCGAACCGTCAAGGTCCGAAGAATCGCCCATATCAAAATCATCACCAAAGTTTGGTTCACTGCCTTGTGCAGGCTGCGATTGAGGAGCGTTAAATCCGCCCTGATTAAAGCCTTGGTTCTGATAATTCCCTCCGCCTTGAGTACCTGATTCGGCTCTTGAACCGGAATAAGCCGTTCCCTACAGAGCTTTTTATAATAGGCAGCAGGCAATGCAAGCAATCTGTAGGGCGGGATGCCCTCATCCCGCCGTGGAGAAACCTTTATCGACTGTGGCAAGCACTGCAAATAATTTGTAGGATCCGATGCTCGCATCGGGCTGTTGCCGCTCACCAAACTATGCCTGCCAATTCCGCAAGGTTGCTGCGGGCTGATGACAAGCATCTGCCCCTACAAACAAAATCAAGGGCAATGCCGCATAATTCTAAGTGCCGATACGGCGAGCGAGGTGCGGCAGCTGCTAAGCCAAAAGCGCAGATAATACTGGATGCTGCAAAGGTGAGCGCCGCCAGTGGCGGAAACAGCGAACCGAAGCAGGGGCAGCGGTCGCAGAGTGCGAGGGGCTTTTGCCCCCGAAGCACGATGCGGGTACCGCAACCCGACATTATCGAGCATTTTGGCAACGCAGATGCCGTGCAGCAGCCGCCGGAGCGGTGCTTAAGCCGTAAGGCGGGAATTGTGTGGTGTTGCCTTTACTTTATATATTCCAACCGCCAAAGATGTGGTATAATGTGTGGTACGAGGGCTAAAATACAAAAGAAAAAAGCCTTAGCTAACGCTAAGGCTTTTTGGTGACCCGTACGGGAATCGAACTTCTATCATTCTACAAATATCCTTTAATGCAATACGTACTAACGATAATTTTATCACTGGTATGGATTTCATTAAAGGGTATTTTTATATCTGTGTGGTACAAAGTGTGGTACTCTTCATATAAAAAGTGTGGTACAGCACCTGCTTGCAAGAATAAATAAAAAAGTTGGTGATACCCCTCTTGCCAGTACGTGCGAACTGAATATCATGATAATAAAGCCACCTACTGAAAATTACTCAAAGGAGATTATTATCATGAAAGGCAAATATTTGAATTTGCGGTCCGAAATCATCCGCGCAGGCTTTACCTGCTACAATGTCGCGGAGGCCATCGGCATTTCCCCGCAAGCATTGTCGCAGAAGATGAACGGATATTCGCTCTTTTCGGCAGAGGAAATCGCACGCATCGGAAGGTTGTTGAATATCAATAAGGACGATTACTACACTATTTTCATCGAGCCAGTCACATAAAATGGCCGGCTCTAAGGAGTCCGCATGTATACCACACAAAGTAAAATGATTTCTCGCGCAATCTGGGTTGAGAAAAAGCACGTTTGGAAAATCAACCTCCAAAAGAACGGTGTCCGAAAGTCTTTTTATTCAAGCGTCCCGGGTGACAAAGGCCGAAAGATCTGCGCCCAAAATGCAACCTCGTGGTTGTCTGGAGCTTGCCCATTTAGCGTCAGCGAACGTACAACGGTTGATACCGTGTTTGAGCGCTACCTCCAAGATAAGGCACTCGAAACCACAAACATCTACACCATCCGCAACAGGTATAACAACCACATTAAACCTATAATTGGCAAAGTCCCGGTTATGCTACTAACTAAGCAGGATTTAAAGCGAGTTATCTATACCGCATACAGAAAGCACAATCTTAGTCAAAAAAGTCTTAAAAATATACGCGGCGATTTATCTGGATTCTGTAATTATTTGGACTGTGCCGATATCCGGAACGATTTGCGTACATCAAACATTAAAATTCCCTCAAACGCCAAAAAAGGTCAAAAGCAAGCACTTGACGTTTCTTCGCTTAACATCTTATTCACCGAATCTCAGGTGCCTTATAATGGTACGATTTGTCAAGACAGCTTAATCTATGCATATCGATTCCAAGTCGTTACAGGGTTACGTCCTGGTGAATTGATGGGCCTTGAGTGGGGCGATATTGACAATGATTATATACATATACGCCGTGCCATCAATGCTAAAGGCATCACTACAAATGGGAAGAACGAATTTGCCGCACGCGACTTCCCGCAGACTCGATATACACGTATGCTTTTAGAAAGTCAACAAGTCTATCGAGTCACTCCGTTAGACCCTCATGAGAGGGTCTTTGGAAGCACTGGTCAACTATGCTACCGTAAACGCTGGGGGATCTATTGCAGGTATAACGGTATCCCTTATATTACGCCGTATGAGCTGCGACATACCTTTAGCTCAATCTACAAAAATCACTTTAGCAACTGGGTTTACGAGGAATTAGTTGGTCATACACATCCTGGTGTTAATGGTGTCTATATGCACCCGATGGATGGAGACATGGACGGCGTTCCTGCTCTGCTTGACAGCTTGCTTGATGAAAGACTTTCATTAGGTAGAGCAAAGCGGATGCTCTTATCTAACGGCCAAACCAAATAAAAAAGCACTTTATAAAGACGAGCTTCATTCAAGAAATTTGTAATGAAGTTCGTCTTTTCTTTATTGTCCACCCTTGCGAACTGAGTAGAATTATAAGCACAGGGAGCGAACAAGCAAGATACATCCTCTCGGTTGTCATATTGCTTTACGTTTCCTCCATCAGAAAAGGGAGGTGACAGAAATGTCGTTTGGTTCTATCAACAGCAGTGCTCGACACACTTGCTTTTGGTTGCATCTATCCGGCACCATTCCTTAGTTACCAATGGCGAGGACAGTACTTCGGAAACAACATAACGATAATGCCAAGGAGGAAATAACCATGAAAATCATTGGTTATAGACGCAGTGACTTTGTCACGAAAGAAGGCCGTCCCGTCACCGGCTGCCGCATCTACCTCGCAACGGAGATTGCCTCCCAGAACGGGGAGGGCGTCTTCGTCAGGGATATGTATCTCTCTGACGCTAAGATGGCCGAACTTAAAATCAACCTTCATGACCTGATGGGACGCGAAGTGAAGATTTTCTACAACGAGTACCGTAAGCCTGAGAACATTGTGGTGCTCGACTAAGGTTTCCAAGCACACTGTAGGACGCGTTAGCGGCCTCACCTCAAAAATGGGGCTTGTCTCATTTTTGAGGTAAACCAATCAACACCCATACAGCACCTTGAAAATTTTATAACGACAAGCGTACGCTATGGACTTAAAGCCGCCACACAGGTATGGAGCTAGTATTACCTCCATACCTGTGTGTACAGTCCATAAAGCCTATAACTATAAGCTTTAAAGCGTACACAGCGGCTTTGTGTCCGTAGTGTACTGGGTACACTATATGGCAAAAGGTTACGCGACACGCCGTTACCAGCTGACAATCAACAATCCACAAGAGCATGGCTATGATCATAATGTTATCAAGGCTGCTCTTGAAAAAGGAGCCAAGCTCCTTTATTGGTGCATGGCTGATGAAGTGGGGCAAGAGGAAACCTATCACATACACTTATTTTTAGTATATGAAAATCCTGTAATGTTCACAACCCTAAAGAACAAGTTTCCTACTGCGCACATCGAAGTGCCTCAATGGGGAAAAAATTCCGAAAACTATGCTTACATCCGTAAAGAGGGTGCTAAGTATAACAAGGATGCAAACGGTCACTACAAGTATACCGACTCCAAGGGAAAAGTACATGAAGGGATAAACTACTCTGACACGTTTGAAGAAAGTGGCAGTTTACCCCCTGACAGCAAGCAGGGCGACCGTAACGACTTACGGACTCTGTATGCACTGATTGCATCCGGGGCAGACAATGCGCAAATCCTGGGTGAGCACCCGGAATACCTGCGAGATATCTCCCACATTGACCGGACAAGGCAGACCATCCTGGAGGAGAAATACCGCAATGTATTTCGCCAGATGACAGTCACCTATATCTTTGGCCCTACTGGCACAGGAAAAACTAGGTCGGTAAAAGAAGGATGCGGATACTCAAACTGCTACGCGGTGTCTGACTATCACCATCCTTTTGATGGCTACCGGGGGCAGAAAGTGATGCTCTTCGATGAGTTCCACAGCAGCTTGCCCCTTAATAGCATGCTGCAATACCTGGATGGCTATCCTTTGGAATTACCCTGTAGGTATGCTAACAAGCAGGCTTGCTACACGGAAGCATACATCATTTCCAACTTGCCGTTGGAGAAGCAGTATGTTTCCGAGCAGCACGAAAAGCCGGAGGCTTGGGACGCGCTCTTGCGGCGCATCAACTGCGTTCGGGTTTTTGACCTCGACGGCAGTCACAAGGACTATACGGTTCACGAGTATTTTCACCCTTGCACCACACCGACATTTGAGCAAATAGAGATTGATGATTGTCCGTTCTAGCGGATGAAAGCTGTGCTATCAGGCTATACGGGCATTTATTTTGAAAGGAGATTTAATCATGCGTAATGATTCTGATCGCCTGCAATGGCAGACGGAAAAAAATTATATCATGAATACGTTCCACAATGGGCTTAGACGTATTCAAACCGATTCAAAGACCGCACAGCAATATGTGCTGCTGTGCCTCGCACTCGCAGTTGCCGCCCTGATTATGGTTTCGGGCGGCTCTGGCGAGGGCGTGATTTCGGTAGTATTTAGACCGTTCGTTAATTTTATTCGGGTAATTGCATGGCTGGCAGAGTGCCTTGGCGTCATTTACCTCTTTGGTTATATCCCCCACAGTTGGTCATATTACGACGATTTTTCGCGTGCTGGTATCTGCAACCAGGCGCATGAAGCACCACTGCTAGTTAAGGCCAACAGGGATGGTAATATTCAACAGCTTACTTTCAGCCTTAAAGGCTGCCCGCTCGAATACTGGGAAGACAATCGGACAACAATCGAATCCGCACTTAATGTGACCGTCCTCTCTATCACTCAGGGCAGCAACAACCAGCTCTTTGACCTTCGTGTTGTTGCCGGGTGCAACCTTATGGGGCGGCTAATCCCGTGGGCAGATACATATATGGACGATAGCGACACAAAAATCGTCTTGGGCATCAATGCGGCAGGCATTCCCGTTAGCATTGATTTTAGCCAGCTGCCTCATTGGCTTTTGGCTGCTGCCACCGGCATGGGTAAGACGCAGTTGGCACTGTTGATTCTCTACCAGCTGTCGCAAAAAGGCTACGACATCTACCTCGCCGATTATAAAGGTGTGGACTTCGGCCCCGAATATCGTAAGACGGGGCATTATGCAGATGATGATGCTGCCCTTGAGCAGATGCTTGACAGTGTTGTACATGAGCTTAACCATCGCCGTACAGAGTTTTCTATCGCTGGCTGTGCAAATCTTGAGGAATATGTCCAGACGACCGGAGAAGAACTGCATCGAATCGTCGTTATCCTGGATGAAACCTCGATGATTCTCGATACAACTGGACGTGATAAAGATGGCAAGGCAGTAGTTGCCTCGATTACGAACAAGCTCCTCGCCATTGGCCGTCTGGGCCGTGCGCTCGGTATTCATCTGCTTGTGGCAACTCAGCGCCCCGACGTAGGGTCTGTTCCGGGTAGTCTTAAAGCACAGCTTGACGGTCGTATTTGCGGCCACACTGCCGATGCACAGAGTTCCATTGTTATCTTGGATGACGGCAGTGCCGCAAAGCTCCCTGCTATTCCCGGACGCTTCATCATCCGCAATGGCAGTGGGTCGGACGAAATTATTCAGGCTTACTACTATCACCAGTGACCAAGGAGTCGACTATGAAAAATCCACCTCTACAACAGGGCCATGACGGCCCGCGGGCACCACCGTTGCGTCCTTATCAGGCTGACACCCTTCAGCGTATGAAATCCTACGAGGGAAATGCCGCCCTGTGCGTTATCGCAACCGGCCTTGGCAAGACACGAATTTTTGCTGAGTACATCCGCTGTGATGTACTGGAAAATGACCACCACATACTGATTTTATCTCACCGGGAAGAACTCGTGATACAGCCGTTGGAATACCTCAAAGGCCTTCCCTGCGGCATCGAGCAGGGAACCACACATGCACACGGGGAACCCATCATCAGCGCTTCGGTGCAAAGCCTTGTGGGGCGGCTCGACAAGTACAACCCCTACAGTATCGATACCATCATCATCGACGAGGCCCACCACAGTGCTGCACCGACCTACCGCAAAATTTTTGAGTACTTCAAAAATGCCGTTCGTTTTGGCTTCACTGCAACCGCAATCCGCGGTGATGGTGTCGGCCTGGATGTGGCTTTTGACGACATTTTGTGCGAGTATAACACCCTATACGGCATTGAGCACGGGTATCTTAGTCCTATAGAAGCTTGTCAGGTTAATCTCAAGTATGACTTGGGGACAGTGCAGTACCGTGAGGATACTGGCGATTATGATGCCGCAGATATAGCACGCGTTATGTCTGGCACAGCAGCGGGTATCGCGGAGGCCTACACCTCAAACGCACGTGGGCAGACCATCATTTTCGCACCATCCATTGAAGAGGGCAAAAATGTGACAGCACTGCTCAATTCCCAGCATGGTGCCAGTACCGCGGCCTTTATCGATGGCACTACTCAAAATAGAGGACGTCTGTTGGAGGCCTACCGTTTGGGCCTAATTAAAGTACTTGTCTGCTATGCTGTCCTGACGGAAGGTGTTGACCTGCCGATGACAGAAACCGTTCTGCTGGCCCGCCCGGTTGCCACAACCAATGTCGGCCTGTATGCGCAGATGGTAGGTCGCGGCCTGCGGTTGCATCCGGGAAAAAGTGCCTGCAAGATTATTGATTGCGTGGGCATTTCCAGGATGCCGATATGCACGGCAGCAACGCTAATCGGCGAGGAACCGCTAGCTCCCAAACCTAAAAAGGAGCAGGTGGAAAAGTTGCCGGAGGAAACCGAACCGATAAAGGTACTTACAGGTGCGGACATTCCCGATACCTGGATACAAAATCAGAAGGAGGTAGACGTTATGGCACTTGGCGAAGGTGTTACCACCCATGATGTCGCATGGATTACACTCAAGGATGGCGGCTATATACTGCCTATCCCGACCGTAACCTACCGCATCAGCAAACCGCTGACTAACGGCATGGTGTACCTGCGGAAAAATAAAGCGTGCTCCAAGAGTGCGGTGCCATTACAATTTGCATTAGACTATGTGTATCAGGACTTGAAACAGAAGCATGCTAAATATCAACATATCTGGGACAAAAAACAGCGCTATAAGTGGGATAGACAACCCATCACCAATGAGCAAATTGCCCTTATCCACAAGCTGGCCCCGGATTACAAAATTGACACCCATAAAATGACACGAGGGGATGCCTCGCGGGCGATACAACTGCTGACCTACAAGCCGGAAGAATGGACGCCCCAAACGACACCCTCGGAGGTGCAGGACGATGCCAAGAAAAGCCCGTAAACTTTCGTCCTGCGGCGTGTATCACATCATGATCCGTGGAATTAACCGCATGACCATCTTTAATGATGATGCCGACAATCTGAACTTTTTACATATTCTCGATTTTTGCGCAGATGAAAATTTTATCATCATGGCATACTGCCTGATGGGCAACCATCTGCATCTGCTCGCGAAGGATTGTAACGATTCCTTGCAACACATGATGAAGGCCATCGGGGTACGGTACGTTGCCTACTACAACCGCCGCTACCAGCGGACAGGCCCGCTCTTCCAGGGCCGTTACAAATCCCAGCCTGTCACAACCAAAGGCTACTTCCTGCGGGTACTGCGCTATATCCACCGCAACCCGGTCGCTGCCGGAATGGTGCAGGATATGCAGGACTACCCGTGGAGCAGCTACATTGACTACTTTGCTAGTCGAAAAAAGCCGTTATGTCATGTAGACACAAGCTACGCGCTTGCACTGCATGATTTAGATTGGCTGCGGCACTACCACCAGCAGCCAGAATTAAATGCCCGCGGCATTCTGGAGGATTCTCCGCTGCCTGCCTTTACGGATGCTGAGCTTTGTGACTTTGTACGTGCAACGGCAGGCATGGAATGCCACGAAATCCAGCTTTACCCCGAATCCACCGCAACCCCGCTGCTGCGCCGTCTGGTAACACAAGAGGGCGTCAGCATTACACAACTCTCACGGCTTACAGGGATGGCACGCGGAGACATCCGCCGCCGTCTGCTGTGAGCGGTGATACAACTCTCAAAGGAGAAATCCCATGAAGAAAGAAAGCTTTATTTACAGCACTCTCACGATTGGCGGTTCGAAGGAACAGGTCAATGAAGTAATGAAGTACATCTGCGATGACATCTATGACATTGGGAGCATTGATTTGAATAAAATCTGTGCTGTGCCGGTACACCTGAACATTGGCCCCGATGATGAAGTTTCTTGCGGCGAAAAGCTTTACCGCCATTATCTTGATTTAGTTCCTTACCCTACAGAAGAGGAAGAAGAAAATTTTCTTGCTGTTCTTAGCCGTGCAGATCAGCGCCGGTTCCTTTTGGGAAAAATGGCTGTGCTGAACCGGAAGGAATACGGCTATCCTACTTATACCGGCTGGTGCACGGAACACTGGGGTACAGACGAAAACGTGATATCTTTTGAAGAATGTAATGAAAATAGCATTGCATTTCTCACCCATAGCGCACCTGCAAGTGAGGCTATTCATACGCTCTCAATTCTTTTTCCTAAAGTAAAACTTACTTTCGCGTGGGAGGAAAACAAGGTCGCCCTTATGGACGATGAAGTAGTTTTACATTATGAAGTATATCTTTACGGGGAGCTGGCAGAATCCAAATCTGCCATTGCCGGAAAGACCCACTGGCAATATAACGGCAGCTTAAAAAAACCGTTGTACTGCACGCCCCAAGAAGATAATGATTATGGGGAAATCCCTGAAGGAATTTCTGCGGAGGATTTTGAGGAACCGGACGCTATGCCTTTCTAACCCTGCCTCGTTTGAAAAGTAAACATCAAAAGGACGACAGCCTTTATTGGCTCTCGTCCTCTTTTTGTTGTCTAGTCTCAATATTGTCAAATAAAGGGCTGTCCCAAAAAGTTTTAAATGGGATTCCTAACCCCACACATATCCGTGCAACTATTTCAGTTGAAGTATTTTTAGTGGTAGCATAAGGCTTGACAGTCTTTTTAAGGACAGATGGTGCAATGCCGGAACGCTCAGCCAGCTTGTTGACACTGTAGCCGCGCTCGTCTGCAAGCTCCAAAATGCGCAGCTTAATTGCCTCCTGTAGTAGCATTTGCCCTCACCACCGTGTACAATAAAGTATATTTATTGTACCGATTTGCTAAGGGAAAAATCGTCTACCTGGAGACGATTTGAATCTTGCTCTTACGTGCTGATGTGCTATAATATAAAAGGAAGGTGATAAATGGATGCAAAAACTATCCCACACCGCACCGTACATAGCCTATGCTGTGGCAACTGCTGGGATGGCTGTGCTGCTACTCCTTGGCAGCTCGCCGGGAGCAATAGTTGCCCGCAGTTACCGGGCGTATAATGGGCGCGCTGTTCCCGGCTACACAGAATATACGTACCGGGATGTTAATCTGTCCTTCTCGGTGCCGCTATCACCTGTGACCGCGGTGGAAGCACGCGCGAAAAAAGACGGTTATATCTTGTTTGCCTATCCGCGCTGTCCCTACTGTCGCAACCTGCTCCCTGTGCTTGCCGCTGTTGCTACAAGTGAAGGGGTCACGATGGACTACTGCCAGGTAGACCTATATCGGGATATATACACCTACAACTCGGATACTGCCGCACCAGTGCAAACCAAACCAGCGGGGGAAGGCTACACCGAACTGCTAACCTGGCTGGATGACTACCTGGCCGAGTACACCGTCTCCGACCCGGAGAAAAATGAAATTGATGTCGGGGAGAAGCGTATCGGTGCACCGACCATCATCAAGGTGGAAGATGGCAAGCCCGTGTCAAAATGGCAACTATCGGATGCTTCAATATTTGTAGGCGGATACCCGGAAAACAAATACGCAGTCTGGGACAATTCCATACAGGAAGGAGTTGCAGATTCCTTGCGGGAGTATCTGGAAACTGCGTGATGTATCGGGGACGGTGAGTCGCGCAGCGATCTCCCCCGTCCCCGATTTAAAAGAATCCAAAGCCGCCACTTATCAATAGAGTGGCGGCGGCAAAATTAAAGAGTAGCCTCGGTGCTAGATGCCGAGAAGGAGTGTTTTTATGAAAAGGAATATCGTATTGGCAGTTATTGCGACTGCGGCTATGGCGCTCAGCCTGGTAGGATGCGGCGTTAAGGTCACGAACATTTCGGTTCCGGATGCTACGACCCTCGAAAAGGGCGAGAGCATCACGCTGCCGGTAAATTTCGGCACGGAGGATGCGCCAGCAGAGACGCCTGTCATCGCAACTGGTGAGTCTGCTACGGCAGAAACTGCTGCGCAGGATGAAAAAATTGCCAAGGCGGCTGAGAAGCTGACGCTCGCGTGGACTTCTTCCGATGAGAGTGTTGCTACGGTTGATGAGACCGGCACCGTTACGGCAGTCGCAGCCGGTGAGGCTGAAATCACCGCAGCAGTCAAGGATACTGAGATGCAGGATGTCTGCGTCATCACCGTCAAGGTATCCGCGAAAGAGTTGAAGGTTCCCGATACCCTGGAAGTCAAACTCAACGATACAGACGAAGCCGCAATCGAAGCGAAATGCGAGCCGGAAGATGCGTCCAACATTTCGTTTGATTTCGCTTCCAGCGATGAGGAAGTCGCCACCGTCGATAAGGACGGCAAGGTGAAGGTCCTTAAGGCAGGTGAGTGCGACATCACCACGACCCTCATGCAGGATGGCGAAAAGGTTGCCGAGAAGACGACTCATGTGAAAGCGTTCTATGAGGTTGAAAGCATCACGCTCGATTCCAACGAAGGTAAACTGACGGTCGGTAACTCTCACACCATTAAGGCAACTGTTGCCCCAGAAGAGGTCGCCGCCGAGACCACTATCGAGTGGTCGTCCAGCAACGAGAAGGTCGCTACCGTCGATTCCAATGGGAAGGTAACTGCTGTTTCCTCTGGAAATGCAACCATCACGGCGACTGCTGGTGAGGAGAGTGCCAACTACGAAGTGACGGTTGAACAGCCGAAGAAGGTCACGACCAGCAACAAGACTTATAAAAACAGCGGTTCCAGCAACAGTGCTGCCGTGACGCCGACTAATCCGGCACCTGTTGCGCCGGTTACGCCGTCTGCTCCCGCTACGCCGTCCGCTCCCGTTACGCCGGTACAGCCCAGTAATCCGGAGCCTGCTGCTCCGGCTCCTGCGCAGCCTGACCCGGCACCGGCACAGCCTAGTAACCCTGAACCGGCGCAGCCGAGCAATCCCGAGCCTGCACAGCCGTCTCAGCCGAGCGGTGGAGACTCCAACACCGACTGGTGGGGCACAGTGATTCCCGGTGAGGCTGATAAGAGTTGCCCTCCGGAAGATGTGGGCATCCTTTGCAGCTAATGGCTTTTTGAAAATAGTAAATTATAAGCAACCGGCAAGAAAAAATGGGGACGGTTCCTAAATTGAGAAGTTGACATCAAAACCTCAAAAACGGGGACGGCGCAGTCGTTTTAACGACCTGCACCGTCCTCTTTTTGTAAAAGCATTCGCTCGTAGAAACGTAGAAAAGAACCGGTGAGGTAACAGCTTGTTACCCCACCACGAATAAAGTTGACTCGTTTTGAATAGTAGACATCAAAATGGAGTAAGGCCGCTTGCGGCCCGAATTTTGCAGCAAAAAGCCGGGAGCTTTCACTCCCGGTTCTCTTTATTGTGCGGTCATCATCATGTCGCAGTCGGCACATTTTATGCGCACAACCTTTGTCCCTCGCACGCTGTTGTGACAGCAGGGGCAAACATACTTGATGCTGTGGCTGTTGGGGTTACTTCCTGTCGGCTTGCCCGTGGCGTCCCCTGCGCCCTTGCCACGCGGGGCGTAGAAATCTTCAATGCGGTTCATGCTGATGTCCTGCCAGTCTTGTTCCAAAATGAACTCACACAGCGCGTCGGTCGGCTCGGTGATGCTCCATCCAACGCGCGGGTCGTAACTGATTTTCAAATCGCGGGCCTCGGCGGCCTCCTTAAATTTTTTGTTGTGGTATGCGCCGCCCCTGCTGCAATCCTGTATGCCGTTTTGAAGGTTCCACAAGTGTACACACTCGTGGAGGGTGGTCGCCACCACGTTTTCTATGGGCCGTGCAAGCGTCCCAGCGCCGATGTTAAGCTCATGGCGGGTTGTGTCTCCTCTCTGCCATGCCTTGGCTACGGTGACGTGTCCGTAGGCTCTGGGCGTGCTCTGTATCGTGATGATAGGCTCCTCCAACTCACCGTTGAAATACTTTACATTCAACGCGCGGAAAATTTTCTCCAAGTAACCAGCCGTCCGGGAAGTCTTAACAGTCTCTTTCATTTTCGTGTCCTCACTTTCGTTTTCCCAATCTTTGCCCGTGTTATCCCACCGGGATAAGGGGTTGCGGGTTGTTCCGCGATTAGCGGACAAAAGTGAGGTTGGATAGTTGTCAAGGTGACTGTGGAATACCGCAGCCATAATTTTAAAAAGCGAGGATATGCCGCAAAAGCTCCTTTACAATTTTCCAATCCACGCTTTTATAATTTTTAAAGGAACAACAAAAAACAGGATTGCCACGGCTATAATTTACTCCGCGGCAATCCTGTTCCCATGTTACAGGGCTTGCGTTTATTTTAAAAGTGTGGTACGATTGTGGTACTTGCAAAAAGGGTAATAAAAAAGCTCCTAATTTTCAACGCATCATCGAAGAAAATCAGAAGCTTAGTTTGGTGACCCGTACGGGAATCGAACCCATGTTACAGCCGTGAAAGGGCCGTGTCTTAACCGCTTGACCAACGGGCCTCAAAAACACAGAGCTTCGCTAAAACCTCCGACATCCATCATCCACTACTGCGGACGACCGTCCCCCTTATCTTAGCGAAACTCTGTAACGTGGTAGCGGTAACTGGATTTGAACCGGTGACACTTCGGGTATGAACCGAATGCTCTAGCCAACTGAGCTATACCGCCATGTGGTGTGCATCTCAAACGGTGCTTCATTAGTATACGGGTTTCGGCACCATTTGTCAAGCATTTTTTGAATTTTTTCAAAAAGTTTTTTTCTTCCTTTTCTGCGCCGGCAGTGCTGCGGCACAAATAGCGCAGCCATAGGCTTTGCGAGCATCAGCCGGCAGCCATTCCCGGTGTTGTTCCGATTTTTGTTCCTGCATTATACAACAATAGCGCAATAAAGTGCAGTACAAAATTCTTCATTTTTTCAAGTTTCACCCGGTTTGTTCATTTTATTTTAAGCTACGAAACTTTTTGCGGATTTTTCGCATTTAATATATTGACATAGTAATACCCCAGTGTTAAAATAAGTTAAAAATCGGCGTTCGTTAAAAGTGTGTCGAAGATGAACCATCCGTAACTTTAAGGAGAACACTCGCTATGAAATATTCTTGGCAGCGCCAGATTATTCTGGAAACCATTCAAGAGCATAAAGAGCATCTTTCTGCGCAGCAGATTTACGGTTATGCCCGTGAGCGCTGCCCTCATATCAGCCTGGGCACGGTGTACCGCAATCTGAACACCCTGGCTGATAACGATATGATCGGCCGCGTTGGCATGATCAGCGGTGCCGAATGCTTTGACTGGGACCCCAACTCCCATGAGCATTTTTACTGCCGCAAGTGCCACAAGATCATTAACCTTGATCTGCCGGAAGGCGAGCTGAACGCCCTGATCAAAAATGTTCCCGGCCTGCGTATTGAAGGCCACTGCCTGACCGTGACCGGCGTTTGCGCCGAATGTGCCAGCAAAGAATAACTTTGCCGGGACAAAGCGCCACTGTCCTACCCTTGCAGGATTAATCCTCCCAACTTGTCATCATCTTTTCCTCTCCGCTCTTCCCCGTTTTTGTGGGGAAGAGCTTTTTTGTACCCTTTGGCACTTTTCTGCATCCTTTTTCAACTGCGATATGCGGGCTTTATGCGGCAAATATTCAATTCTATGAATAAAGATGCAAATAGTCCGTTTTGTTTTTTCCCTTTACGCCGCAAAATGCAAGTTCTGGAACAAAGTTATCTCTATAAGTTGAAATTTCCTTGTGCAATATGCCGTGTTGCAATTTGTTGCAGGGCGTGTATAATAAGAAGCATCAAATGAATAAATATTCAGCCGCTTCGGCGGATAGAATTTTGAAAGAGGGCAGTTCTTATGAAAAAGAAAAAGGAAGATATTAAAAAGGTTGTTCTGGCTTACTCCGGCGGTCTGGATACCTCCATCATCATTCCCTGGCTGAAAGAGAACTACAACAACTGCGAAGTTGTTGCTGTTTCCGGCGACGTTGGCCAGGGCACTGAGCTGGACGGCCTGGAAGAAAAGGCCCTCAAGACCGGCGCTTCCAAGCTGTACGTTCTGGACCTGAAGAAAGATTACGTTGAGAACTACATCTGGCCCTGCCTGAAAGCCGATGCCAAGTACGAAGAGTACCTGCTGGGCACCTCTCATGCTCGTCCGTGCATCGCAAAGGCACTGGCTGAGATTGCCAAGAAAGAAAATGCCGATGCCATCTGCCATGGCTGCACCGGCAAGGGCAACGACCAGGTTCGTTTTGAGCTGGCCCTAAAAGCACTGGCCCCCGAAATGGCCATCATCGCCCCGTGGCGTGAGTGGGACATCAAGAGCCGTGACGAAGAGATCGATTACGCCGAGGCACACAACATTCCCCTGCGTATCAACCGTGAGACCAACTACTCCAAGGACAAGAACCTGTGGCATCTGAGCCACGAGGGTCTGGACCTCGAAAAGCCCTCTCTGGAGCCGCAGTACAACAAGCCCGGCTTCCTGGAGCTGGGTGTTTCCCCGGAGCAGGCACCGGATACCCCGTCCTATGTTACCATCCACTTTGAGAAGGGTATTCCCACCGCTGTGGACGGCAAGGAGATGGACGGTGTTGCCCTGATTGAGTACCTGAACAAGATCGGCGGCGAGAATGGCATTGGTCAGCTGGATATCGTTGAGAACCGTCTTGTCGGCATGAAGAGCCGCGGCGTGTACGAAACCCCCGCCGGCACCATCCTGTACAAGGCTCACAACGTTCTGGAAACCATCACCATCGACAAGGATGCTTTCCACTTCAAGGAGTCCGTTGCTCAGAAGATGGGCGAGCTGGTTTACGATGGCAAGTGGTTCACCCCGCTGCGTGAAGCCCTGAGCGCATTCACCGACGACCTGCAGAAGACCGTTACCGGTGATGTGAAACTGAAGCTGTACAAGGGCAACCTGATCAACGCTGGTGTTACCAGCCCGTTCACCCTGTACGATGAGCAGACTGCTTCCTTCGGCGAGGATGAGGATTACGATCAGTTTGATGCAAACGGCTTTATCAACCTGTTTGGCCTGCCCATTGCTGAGCGCGCCAAGCTGGCAAAGAACTGGCCGGAAGTAAAGTAATCGCATTTTTCCATTAACAAAACTGCCGCCAGGGAGGCATTGACCCCCTTGGCGGCTTTGGCGTTCCAGTATATACTATAAAAAGAAAAAAGAATGATGATGGTGGACCGCCGTGCCTGCGGCACGGCTCAAAAAAAGCCAAGGTCGCAGCAAACATCAGACTGAGCCTCCATTAAAAGGCTGTATCTATTTTATTTGCGCGCGCGGCGCGCACACCAACATGTTTCATTATTCTTTATTCTCTATTCATTACAATAACACCGGAGGTTTTCTTATGCCCCAACTTTGGCAGGGACGTTCCAGCAAAGCGGTGGACAGCCGCGTGAACGACTTTAACTCTTCCATCCGCTTTGATGCGCGGATGATCGAACAGGATATCCACGGCAGCATGGTACACTCTGCTATGCTGGGCAAGCAGGGCATCATCTCCCAGCAGGATGTGGACGATATTCACAAGGGCCTGCAATCCATTTTGAACGATCTGCACAGCGGCGCGTTGGAGATTGACCCCAATGCCGAGGATGTGCACACCTTTGTGGAGCAGACTCTGACCGCCCGCGTGGGCGATGCTGGCAAGCGGCTGCACACCGGCCGCAGCCGCAACGACCAGGTTGCGCTGGATATCCGCCTGAACCTACGGGAAGCATCGCTCCACTTGCAGGGGCAGATCAAGGAATTGATCCTGACCATCTGCGACCAGGCAGAAAAATCTTCTTCCTATGTTATGCCCGGTTACACCCATCTGCAGCGTGCCCAGCCGGTCACCTTTGGCCACCAGCTGATGGCTTACGCCTGGATGCTGCTGCGCGACCTGGGCCGCATGCAGGACGCCACCGCCCGCATGGACGCTGAGTGCCCGTTGGGTTCCGGCGCTCTGGCTGGCACCACCTACCCGCTGGACCGTTTTTATACGGCACAGGAGCTGGGCTTTGCTGCTCCCTGCGGCAACTCGATCGATGGCGTATCTGACCGCGATTTCTGCATTGAGCTGACCAGCGCCATGGCCACCTGCATGATGCATCTGTCCCGCCTGTCGGAAGAGATCATCCTGTGGTGCAGCTGGGAGTTCAAGTTCATTGAGCTGGACGACGCTTTCACCACCGGTTCTTCCATTATGCCGCAGAAGAAAAACCCGGACGTGACCGAGCTGATCCGCGGCAAGACCGGCCGCGTTTACGGCGACCTGAACACCCTGCTGGTTATGATGAAGGGCATCCCCCTCGCCTACGACAAGGACATGCAGGAGGACAAGGAAGCCGTATTTGACGCGGTGGACACTTTGGAGCTGTGCTTAAAAACCATCACCCCGATGCTGGCCACCATGACGCCGCTGCCCGCCAACATGCGCCGCGCCGCCGCCAAGGGCTTTATCAACGCAACGGACTGCGCCGACTACCTGACCAAGAAAGGCATGCCGTTCCGCGATGCTTACAAATGCACCGGCACCATGGTGGGTGCCTGCATCCGGGCAGACAAAACGCTGGAAGAGCTGACGCTGGACGAGTTTAAGCAGTACAGTGATCTGTTTGAGGCGGACATCTATGACGCCATTGACCTGACGCACTGCTGCGAGGGCCGCACCAGTTACGGCGGCCCCACTCAGGCCAGCGTGCTGAAACAGATCGCGGATGTAAAAAGCAAAATCAACTGCTGAACGCTGTAATAGATAGGGGTTTGTTTGGGATGGCTAAGTATAAAATTTTTGTGGATGGTTCTTCCGGCACAACCGGCCTGCGCATTGCGGACCGCCTGGCCGCACGGGATGAATTTGAGATCCTGCACATTTCCGAAGCTGACCGCAAGGATGTAAACGCCCGCGCCGCCGTGATTAACCAGAGCGATCTGAGCTTTTTGTGCCTGCCGGATGCTGCAGCCAGGGAGGTTGTGCCCCTGCTGCGCCCCGATGTGCGTATTCTGGACACTTCTACCGCACACCGCACCGCGCCGGATTGGGTGTATGGCCTGCCGGAGCTGCATGGCAAACGGGATGCTCTGCGCACCGCCAACCGCGTGGCTGTTCCGGGCTGCTATGCCACCGGCTTTATCACGCTGGTGGCCCCGCTGGTGGAGCTTGGCCTGCTGGCTGCAGATTATCCGCTGACCTGCCACGGGCTTTCCGGTTATTCCGGCGCAGGCAAAAGCGGCATTGCCCAGTACCGCGACCCGGAGCGCGACATTGCCTTTGAAAGCCCGCGCCCCTACGGCTTAACGCTGGATCACAAGCACCTGCCGGAAATGCAGAAGATCTGCGGCCTTGCGGAGCCGCCGGTGTTCTGTCCCATTGTGGATGACTACTACTGCGGCATGGAAGTTACCGTTCCCCTGCGTCTGGACCTTGTGGGCTACAGCGCTGAGGAGCTGGCCACCGCTTTGCAGGAGTATTACGCAGGCGAAACCATGATCAAGGTGCACGCTTTGGGCACTGCCCCCAAGTTCCTGCCCGCCAATACGCTGGCCGGCAAGGACACCTTGGAAATTTACCCCACTGTTTCCCCCGACGGCAAGCGGATGCTGCTCATCAGCCTGCTGGACAACCTTGGCAAAGGCAGCTCCGGTGCCGCCGTGCAGTGCATGAACATCATGCTGGGGCTGGAGGAAACGAAAGGGCTGGAATTGTAAGTTAGGGCAATACCGCATAATTCTAAGTGCCGATACGGCGAGCGAGGTGCGGC
>OLQM01002248.1_pt1 | contig 19433 bp, 20 predicted proteins | sample 1673161 | NCBI WGS metagenome assembly OLQM01 (sample SAMEA3136761, study PRJEB25190) | human gut metagenome | reverse complement strand
AACGAAGAGGAGGAAGAACCCATGACACGATACAACAAAATCGACGACGTGCCCGCGTGGGCGCGCAGCGATGCGCAGCGGCTCATCGACCGCGGCGCACTGCGGGGCAATGAACGCGGCGAGCTGGATCTCTCGCCGGACATGCTGCGCACGCTGATCGTGTGCCAGCGGATGGTCGATCAGGCAAAGGAGACATAAATGGACCGACTCACAACGATCAAAGCGGCCGCCTGCACGGCGGCCGCAGCGCTGACGGCCTTCTGGGGCTGGACGGGCTGGCTGGCGGCGGCATGGTTTCTGGCCATGCTGCTCGACTATGCCACCGGCAGCGCCGCCGCCCTGCGCGCCGGAACGTGGAGCAGCCGCGCCGCCCGCGAGGGCCTGTGGCACAAGGCGGGCAGCGTGGCGGGCGTGCTCGTGGCGGCGCTGCTGGACTTTGCCCTGCGCGTGCTGCTCGGCAGCGTGCCGGGGCTGGGCATCGACTACGACGTGCTGCTGTGCCCGCTCGTAACAGCGTGGTATCTGCTGACGGAGCTGGGCAGCATCGCCGAAAACGCGGGCGCGCTCGGCGCGCCGATGCCGCAGTTTCTCATGCGGGCGATCGCCGCCCTGCGCGCCGGCATTTCCGACCGCGGCGGCGGAGACGGGGATGGAGGCGGCGCGGCATGACGGACTTTTCCCCGCTGAATTTCCCGCTGCCGGAGCGCACCGGCGCTGAGGGGCTCGACGCGCGCGTGACGGCGCTGGAGGAGACGATCGTCCGGCTGCTGGAGGCGCTGCAGTACACACTGACGAACCTCGGGCGCGAGAACTTCAACCCCGCCGCGCTCGAACGGCTGCGCGCCGAGCTGCGCAGCGGGCAGACCACGAACCAGTAAGGAGGCAGGCAATGCATCTACCCACATTTCCACGCGCCATGCCCGTGACGCGGCGCGTACAGACCGACTTTCGCGGCTACGACCACCGGCCGGGCTGCCCGGAGGGCGGCATCTACGAGATGACGAACGGCTCGGCAGCCGACGCGCCGCTGTTTTCCACGCGGCCGGGCCGCACGCTGACCTATCCGACCGGCGGCGGCAGCGCGAACGGACTGTTCGCCGTCGACGGCGGACTGCTCTGGTGCACGGGCCAGACGCTGTATTTTAACGGCACGCCCGTCGACGGCTGCACGCTCGTCAACGGGCCGAAGGTGTTCGCCGAGCTCGGCGGCACGGTGCTCATCTGGCCGGACAAGGTCTGGTACCGGCCGGATATGGGCACGTTCGGCAGCGCCGAGCCGAGCTGGAGCGGCACGGTGGCGCTCCAGCGCTCGGACGACAGCAGCGGCGCGCGCGCCGATTCCGTCGCCGCCAGCGGCATCGACACGCCCTTTCGCGTGGGCGACGCCGTGACGTTCAGCGGCTTTTCCACGCCGGAGGACAACGGCACCTACATCATCCGCGCCATCGCGGGCGCGGTGCTCGTGTTCGACCCCGACACGTTCTCTGCCGTCGGAGCGGTCGAGCACATCACGGTCACGCGGCGCATGCCCCTGGCGCTGCACGCATGCACATACGCCAACCGCATCTGGGCCTGCGCGCAGGACACCGTCTGGTGCACAAAGCTCGGCGACCCGCTGAGCTGGTACTGGTACGAGGCGGACGACAACGGCACGATCGCCACGGCGGCATGGAGCGTGGACGTCGGCACGCCGGGCAACTTTTCCGGCTGCGCAGCGACGGGCAGCGGCGTGGTGTTTCTCAAGCCGGACGGGCTCTGGCGGCTCTACGGCACGAAGCCGGACAACTTCCAGCTCATCGCCTCGGCGGCGCTCGGCACGGAGAAAAACTCCGGCCGCTCGCTCGTGACGGCGGCGGAGACGCTCTACTACCTCTCCCCCGCCGGGCCGGCGCGCACCTCCGGCGGACGGCCGGTGCGCATCGGCGACGCGCTCGGGCGCACGCTCACGGCCGGTGCGGCGGGCACGGACGGCACGCGCTGGTATCTCTCGGCGCACGATCCGCAAAACGCCTGGCACCTGTTCGTATACGACACGCGCAGCGGCCTGTGGAGCCGCGAGGACGCATTTCACGCATCCGGGTTCGCCCGGCACGACGGCGCGCTCTACGCGCAGGATCCGAGCGGCGTCTGGCGCTTCGGCACGGGCAGCACGGCGCAGCTGGAGAGCATGCTGGAGACGGGCGATTTCGTCAGCGGCAGCCCGGACTGCAAGCGCCTGCTGCGCGTGCAGCTGCGGCTGGAGGCGGACGCGGGCGCAAGTGTCACGGCGGCGGTGCAGTATGACTCCGACGGCGTGTGGCACACGCTGGCGACCGTGGCGGCAGGCGCGAAGCGCTCCGTCACGCTGCCGGTGCTGCCGCGCCGGTGCGACCACTTTCGCCTGCGGCTGACGGGCACGGGGGCGTGGCGGCTGCTGTCGCTCGCGCGCACGGAGACCGCCGCCGGACCGCAGCACTGAAGAAAGGAGACCTTATGGCCACAAAATACAAATACGACAAGGACACCGACTACGCCGCGCTCATGGAGCGGGCGGCGCAGCGCGGCGACAACGCGGCCGCCGCGATCTATGAGCAGCAGCGCAACGCGAAGATCCGCGGCGAGGGCATGACCGATGTGACGCAGTCGAACGACTACGCGCAGTATCTGCCGCTCGAGGACGTGCCGGACTACGACGACACGCACCGCCGCCAGGCAGAGTCCCTGCTGACCGAGCGCGACACGACCGGACAGCGCGCGCGCATCGACCAGATGCTCGACGCGCTGCTCGGCGAGGAATTCGACTACGACCCGGCATCGGACAAGCTCTACGCCGCCTACCGCCAGCAGTATGAGCGGCAGGCGGATCTCGCATCGGCCAACGCCCTCGGCGCGGCGGCCGCGCTGACGGGCGGACGGGCCTCGACGGCGGCCGTGGCGGCGGCGCAGCAGGCGGGCGGATACTACCGCGCGATGCTCGCGGGCAAGCTGCCGGAGCTGGCGCAGCTCGCCTACGAGCGCTACAACGGCGAGCGCAAGACGCGCCTGAGCGCGATCGACGCGATGCTCGACGCGGCCGACAGCCGCGACAGCGTGACGAAGGCGCAGATCGCCGCACTGCTCGACATGGACGACGCGGACTACGACCGCGCGGACAGCAAGCTGCAGCAGCAGGCCAAAGACGCGGCCGACCGCAAGGCCGCCGCCGACAAGAAGGCCAAGGAGGAAAAGGCCGCGCAGGAAGCGGCGGACAAGGCCGCGCGCAGTGAGGCGCGGCGGCAGATCACGCTCATCCTGCGCAACGGCGGCACCGTACCCAACGACCTCTGGGAGCAGAGCGGCTACAGCGCCGTGACGATCGCGGCCATGCTGCGCGGGCGGAAGGGTTAAGCGTTATGTAAACTTAGCGCCGGTTTCGCTACAATCAGTCGCTGTCGTGCCTTTCACCGAAAAATAGTTATGTAAACCGCACGAAGGAAAGAAGTCCCGGAAGCGAAAACGCTTCCGGGACTTTTGCGTGCTGTGTCTGCGCTCAGGCCGTGGCCTGCTCATAGCGCATGAGGATGGTTGCGACCTGCGCGCGCGTGGTGCTGCCGCCGGGTTCGAGATAGTCCGTCTTGCCGTGCGGAAGGCCCTTGATAAGGCCGTTGCCGACGGCCCAGGCCATCGCGTCGCGGGCATAGGCCGACACGCTGCCGGCGTCGGGGTAGGCGGCGAGCGAGGCGGCGTTGCCGGTGGCGTCCGGCGCGTACTTGGCCGTGTACCGGTACAGGATGGCGGCAAGCTGCTCGCGCGTGATCTGGCCGCTGGGGTCAAACGTCGTGGCACTCGTGCCGTTGACGATGCCCGTGAGCTTCGCCCACAAGATGGCGTTGGTATACCACTGGCCGCGCGGCACATCGTCAAACGGGGCGCGGAGCTTGGCCAGCTCATAGCCCTCGACGACCTTCGGCTCGCCCTGGATGCGGTAGAGGATGCACACGAGCTGTGCGCGCGTGCACGTGCCGCTCGGGTCGACAGTCGTGGCCGAAAGGCCGTTGATATAGCCGCTGTAGATGCAGTAATCCAGCCCCGCGTGCGCCCAGATGCCCGGCGCGGGCATATCGCGGAAGGCGTAGCCCGGGCAGGTCGGCCCGCCGGGGCAGACAGACGGCAAACCGGTAGCCGGAATGGTTTCTGCCTTTGTCTCTCCACAGACGGAACAAGTATAAACTCGAACCCCGGATGTTGTTGCAGTCGGCTTAATAACGACCTCTCCTGCATTCATCTTATGGCCAAACGCCGCCACTTCATTGCGGTGTTCTACAGCTCCGCATTTTGCACATGTATACAGGTCATAACCATCTTCCGTGCAAGTTGCAGGAGCACGCTTTGTCAGCTGCCAAGTATGCATATGCACACCGGTCGCCGGAATCGTCTCCGTTTTGGTATCCCCGCACACAGTACAGGTATAGGTGCGGACACCTGCCATATCTTCTGTCGGCTTCGTTGTCACTGTCCCGCTGTTCCATTTGTGTCCCAGCGGTTCTGAAGCGTCATATCGCTGTGTCGTGCCGCAGACACTACATGTGCACAGGATATAACCGCCCGTCGTGCAAGTGGCCGGAATCTCCTTGGCAACAAACGTATGTTCACCCGTTGCAGGGATTGTCTCCGTCTTCGTCGCGCCGCAGTCCGTGCAAGTATAGGTGCGGACACCAGCATGAATGCAGTCCGGTTTCGTGGTCACGATGCCGGAATCCCAGGTATGGTCCCGCAGCTTCGGGATGTCCTCGCCCACGCGCGTGTTGCAGCGCGCGCAGATGTGATAGCGGTAGCCGGTGGTCGTGTACGTCGGCTCCTGCGTGACGACCCACTCGCCCCAGTCGTGGCCGAGGGCGGGGATGGTATCGTTATAATCTTTGCCGCAGCGCGGGCACGTGCCCTTGTAGTGGCCGGGCTCGGTGCAGGTCGGGTCGGTGTGCACGTCGGCATAGCTGTAGTCATGGCCCTTGGCGGGGATGACCTCGTCGATCTTCACGCCGCAGCGCGCGCACGTGCCGACGACGCGGCCGGGCTTCGTGCAGGTGGCGTCCGGGAGCAGATCGCAGCGGCTCAGGTCATGGCCGAGCGCGGCGATCTTCTCGGTGCGGGTCGCGTCGCAGGCAGAGCACTTGTAAAACACCGTGCCCTGCTCGGTGCAGGAGGCCGGGTAGGTCTGCGTCTTGACCCAGGTGTGGTCGGTGGCGGCGACATAGGTGTCGTCCACGGGGGCATAGGTGCAGCCCTTCACCGTGCAGGCGTGGTGCGTGTAGCCCTGCTCGGTGCAGGTGGGGTCGACGACCGTGTCGGCGAACTGGGCGATGTGGTCGCCGTGCCAGAGACCGGTCTTGTAGCCCTGCCACGTGCCGTCGTTCTTGAGTTCGGCGGCCCAGGTGTAGCTGCCCTGCGTGTAATAGACCACGCAGTCATCCGGGAAGGAACGGTTGGTGTCCGCCGCGCCGTAGATGCTCTTGGCGGGGGCATTTTTAAAGATGGCGCGCTTGAGCTGCGTGACCTTTGCGATCTGGGTCAGGCCCGCAGCAATATCATCCGCGTGCTCTTCGTTCCCATCCGGATCGTCCGGGGCGAGAATCCCGTTGAGGACAGCCTTGATGGCGAGCTGCAGCGCGGCGTCCACACTGGTGAAGGCGCGGGCCTGAATCGTGTCGATCTTGTCGCCGAAGTAAGCCTCCTCGAGCAGCTCGCAGCCGGCAAAGGCGCAGCGGTCGATCTGCGCGACGCGGTTGGAGAGATCGACGGACTTCATGTGGTTATCGCCGGCAAACGCGGCCTTGCCGATCGTGAGCTTCTTGTCTCCGGGACTGAAGGTGAGCTCCTCCATATAATAGTCGCACATGAAGGCGTAGTCACCGATGCTCGTGACCTGCGAGGGGATGTTGAGCTTCTTGTGGTGGTTGACGAACGCGAACGCGCCCGTGTCGATGACCTGCAGGCTCGACGGCAGGCCGAGCGTCGTGTCCTCCTGACCAAGGATGCGGTCCCACGCGAAGGCCCACGGGCCGATATACGTCAGGCAGTTCGGCAGGCGCAGCTCGGCAAGCATGGTGCAGCTGTAAAACGCATGATCCTCGATGCGCTTGAGGCGGCTGCAGGCGCCCGCGCGCACGAAGGTGAGCGTGTCGCAGCCGTAGAAGGCGTACTGATCGATGAGCTCGAGCTTGCGCGGCATGTTGATGGCCGAGAGGTACTCGTCCGTATAAAACGCATGGTCGCCGATGGTGGTGATGTCGTCGTTCAGGTAGACGCAGGTGAGATAGTTGCAGTCCTTGAGGGCGCGGTCGCCGACGTTCGGCACACCGGTGTAGTGCTCCGTGCGGCCGTCCCACTCCTCATCCGTCGCACCGGCGATGTAGGCCAGGACGAGATAGTCCTCGCCGATGGTTTCCCCGGCATCTAAATCTACGCCCTCGACATCACGCAACCAGGGGGCTTTCTGACCCGTGACCCCATAGTCCGCCATCGGACCGTTGCCGAAGATGTACACGCCGTAATACTGCGCGTCCTCGCGGTAGTCGTGCTCCCGCCAGATCTGCTGCAGGGCGGGGTTGTCCTGCACGACGGTGGGGTTCGTGACCTCGTAAATTTTATAATGTACGCTGGCCTCGTTCTCGGCGGGGCCGCAGTCGCCATGTGCGACTTCTTTGCCGAAGAGCTTTTTGATCTGATCCGGCTGCTTGAGAAACTGCTCAACCACGCCCGCGATCGTGCCCGCCTGCGCCGGCGGGGCGCACACGCTCAGCAGTCCGGCCGCGAGCACAAAGCACAGCAGCAGCGACAACACTCGTTTTTTCATATGGTTCCTCCCTCCGAAATGGACACTCCGGTAACAATGTCTACACGGCCAGTATACAGGACGTACCCCGCTTTTGCAACGGGTCGTGCGCGCATGGGCGCGAAAAAATGCACATTTTGTTTACACAAATGCAACAAAATGTAACGCTCAAAACGTTTTTTCGGCGATCCCCATTGCACGCTTTCCCAGGCATATGGTATATTTTCGACAGATAGGTATTACGGTTGTACACATGCATCACAACAAAGGAGGACAAAGGATGAAAAAGCGCGTGCTCTCGCTGGCGCTGTGTCTCGTTCTGGTCGTGGGGCTGTTCTCCGGCCTGACCGTGAACGCATCGGCCGGTATCACCGACATTTTCGGCAGCATCAAAGACAAGAAAAATGAGATCATCAAGAAGGTCATCAGTGATAAGATCGACAAGATCAAGGAAGAGCTTGAGATCCCGGATCTCGATACGGAAGCCATTTTTGAAAGCTTCACTGCTGCCGCCACAGAGGGCGACTTCGGTGTGAACAACTGCCTGCATTGGAAGGTCGCTGCCGGCACACTGACCATCACTGGCACCGGCGCCATGCCGGACTTCGACTTCCCCAACGGCAGCCTCGCGCCGTGGTGGAACTATAAGGCGCTCGGCATGATCAAAACGACTATCGGCGGCATCAAAATCGACGCCGACGGCAACCTCAAGACCGTCATCATCGGCGAAGGCGTCACGAACGTGAGCAACTATGCGCTGTTCTGCCTGCCGGCCGCCACGCAGGTCACGCTGCCGGACAGCGTGACGAGCATCGGCCGCTACGGCATCGCCATGTGCTCCAAGCTCACGGGCATGTCCATCCCCAAGGGCGTGACCGGGATCGGCGACTTCGGTCTCGCGGGCAACGGGCTGACCGCCATCACGCTGCCCGACGGGCTGCAGAGCCTCGGCCGCGGCGCGTTCGACTCCTGCGCCAGCCTCACGAACACCACTCTGCCCGCCGCCATCACGGCCGTGCCCGGCAAGTGCTTTGCCGACTGCACGAAGCTGCTGAACGTCAAATACGCCGGCACCGTGACTGCCATCGGCGATCTCGCATTTGAAAGCTGCAAGGCGCTCACCGCAGCGCCCATCCCCGAGACGGTGACCGCCATCGGCGCGTCCGCCTTCACCGGCTGCACCGCGCTGACGGATGTGACCATTCCCGCGGGCGTGAGCACCATCCCCGAGGACTGCTTCCGCGGCTGCACCGCGCTGGCCGACATCGACCTGCCCGGCACGGTGACGAGCGTCGGCCACAACGCCTTCACCGGCTGCACCGCGCTTAAGGACGTGCGCTGCTACGGCGCGGCCCCGGCGGTCGAGCCGGGCAGCTCGGAAGCGCACAGCTTTGAGCCCGCCACCGTCACCATCCACTACAACCCCGCCATGAACTGGACGCTCGACGCCGACGGCAAGTGGCAGGGCTACACCGTCAGCGACAAGGGCGCGTGCACGCACACCGACTACGGCACGACGGAGCGCACCGTGCCCGCCACCTGCGGCAAGGCCGGCCGCGTCGACACCAGCTGCTCCAACTGCGGTGAGGTCATCTCGACCAGAGAGCTCCAGCCCACCGGCGCGCACGTCTGGGGCAACGGCGTTGTGACCACCGCCCCGACCGAGACCACGCCCGGCGTGCGCACCTTCACCTGCAGCGGCTGCGACCAGACCCGGACGGAGGCCATCCCCGCCACGGGCGCGCACGACTACCAGTTCACCAAAACCGTCGCCCCGACGTGCACGGACGGCGGCTATGACCTCTACACCTGCAGCGGCTGCGGCGCGACCGAACGGCGCAACCTGACCGACGCGGCCGGCCACAAGTGGGACGGCGGCACCGTGACCACCGCCCCGACTGAAACCACGCCCGGCGTGCGTACCTTCACCTGCACCGTCTGCGGTGATATCCGCGAGGAGACCATCCCCGCCACGGGCGCGCACGACTATCAGTTCACCAAAACCGTCGCTCCGACGTGCACGGACGGCGGCTATGACCTCTACACCTGCAGCGGCTGCGGCGCGACCGAACGGCGCAACCTGACCGACGCGGCCGGCCACAAGTGGGACGGCGGCACCGTGACCACCGCCCCGACCGAGACCACGCCCGGCGTGCGCACCTTCACCTGCACCGTCTGCGGCCAGACCCGGACGGAGGCCATTCCCGCCACGGGCGCGAGCACCTGCACCGGCGGCCCGAGCTGCCCGAGCTACGGCCTGCACGATGTGGCCGGGCCGGGCTACTGGGCGCACGAGGGCATCGACTACTGCGTGCGCAACAGGCTGATGAGCGGCGTCGGCGCGGGCACGTTCTCGCCGGACACGGCCTGCACGCGCGCACAGATCGTGAAGATTCTCTATAACCGCTCCGGCAATCAGACCGACTACAGCTACTACTACCTGCCGTTCACCGACGTCGCCCCCGGCGCGTGGTACTACAATGCCGTCGCCTGGGCGTACTACAACGACGTCACTTCCGGCACGAGCGCGACTATGTTCACGCCCAACGCCGCCATCACGCGCCAGCAGCTGGTCACGTTCCTGTACCGGTACACGGTCAAGTACGCGCCGGAATTCACCGGGAACGCCGCGCCGATCAGCGCCTTCCCCGATGCCGGCAGTGTGGCCAACTGGGCCTACGCCGCGATGTCCTGGGCCGTCGGCAACGGCCTCATCCAGGGCAATGCGCACGACAACGGCCTGGACTACCTCGACCCGAATGGCAGCGCCACGCGCGCGCAGACGGCCACCATCATCATGCGCTACTGCCAGCTCATCGGCGCGTGAGCCGGCACTGCCGCCCCATAGCACCCCGCCCCGGGAGCGAACGCTCCCGGGGCTTTTTGCGCGCGGCGCGGGATGGTGCGGGGGGCGCGGTGCGGTGCAGGGCGGGACGGTGCAGGATGGTGCGATGCGGGCGGCGCGGGCAGACGGCGCGGGCGGAGCGCACGGTGCGGGACGGCGCGGACAGGCAAAAATGTGCGGCTGCGGCGGACAGGTGTGCCCGGCCGGCAGAGCCGCCGCGGAGAGCCGGGAAAGGCCATGGGAAACGGCGGCTTGTTTACATAACATCGTTAATTGCACCGCATTTATGTTGAAAAGTCTGTTGGCAATGTGGAAAAATGGTTTCCATAACGCCGATTTTGGCCGCGAAACCCGGCAACCGGCGCGCAGGTATCCATATCGGAGTCGAAAAAGCGAGCAGCAGAACGGCAATTGCATTTGACAACAATTTGACATCAAAGTTCATGACAAATTCAATCAATTTGTTACACACCGTTGGTATGTGTCCATTGAGTTTTGGCCGTTTCTTGCATATAATGCACTTGTAACCGGCAATACCAACCATCCGATGTCGTCTATTGTGTGGGACGGCGTTGGAAATCTTACGAAAGGGGTAAAGTAACATGGGTCTTATTCAGACTGGTCTTGGCATCGCTTCCGATATCCTCGGCAAGTGCGGTGAGGACAAGGCGAAGGCGATCGTTGATGCGATCTCCGATGCTCTGCCGAACTGGCTCGCCATGTAATTTGCGAACATATGAAAACCCCGGAGCTTCGGCTCCGGGGTTTTTCTGTCAGAAAAACGGATGCTTCCCGCGTGCCCTACGCAGTCCGCAGCATCGAAGCGCACAGAAAACGGCTGCAGCCGCCGGTGGTACGTGAAAAATGACAAACGGTTGCGAATTTCAGCTAAACGTTACATTCTTCGTTATTTGTCCGTTGCGTTTTTCCTGTTTTTCGGGTATTGCGGCCTTGTAACCGGTAATATCAACCATCCGGTGTCGCCGAATGTGTGCGGCGGCATTGGAAATCTGACGAAAGGGGTAAACGGACTATGTTGTATGGCGCTCTGGAACTGACTGCGAAAATTCTCGGCATCTGCAAGGAGTACGAAGCACAGGAAATCGTGCAGGAGATCGCAAACTCTCTGACCATGCCGATCGACTGATCTGGTTTGCAGCAGCCCCGGAGCAGCAATGCTCCGGGGCTTTCTGCCGCGGCCCTTACACCGGGGAGACCCCGTCAGGATCCTATGACTTCCTTCTGCTCGGGCACGCCGGTATATTCGAACACGTAGTCCACGGCGCGGTTGCTCACGCGCTCGAGCGACTCATACGTGCTGCCGCCGATGTGGAACATGGCGATGAAATTATCCAGGTGGATGAGCGGGTCATCACACGCCGGGGGCTCGTGCACGAACACGTCGCTCGCCGCGGCGCGGATCTGCCCCGTGGTGAGGGCGATATAGAGATCGTGCTCGTTGACGATGCCGCCGCGCGAAGTATTGACGAGCAGCAGGTCCGGATTCGCGGCGGCAAACACCGGCGCGTTGATGAGATCGCGCGTGGCGTCGCAGAGCGTGATGCTCACGTTCACGAAGTCCGAACGATGGAAGAGCTCCGGCAGCGTCGCCACCTGCTCATAGCCCCAGGCGGCGCACTCGGCGGCCGTGCGCCGCGGATTCCAGCACAGGACGCGCACGTCGAACGCCGCGCGCAGGATGTCCGCCACGCGGTGGGCGATGTTGCCCGTGCCGACGAGGCCGAGCGTGCGGCCGGTCATCTCGTGGCACACAAACTCCTCCGCGCCGAAGTGGTCGAAGCGGCCGGCGCACAGGCCGTTGTTGACAAATTTCAGCTGCCGGTTGAGCGCCAGCAGATCCGCCACGGCCAGCTCCGCGACGGCCGGCGCGCCGAGGCCCGGCACATTCGGCACGGGCACGCCGTACTCGGCGGCGGCAGCGGTGTCGATCGTGTCGCGGCTGACGCCGTGCATGGCGATGACCTTCAGGTTCGGCGCGCGCGCGATGACCGTGCGCGGCACGACCGCGCGGCGGATGATCATGGCGGCGAGCTGCTCGGGGTGGTCGAAATTGTCCACGATCTCAAAATGGCGCGCGAGCCGGGCATAGGCCGACGGCGCGATGTGTTCACTCAAGTAGACCTGCATGATGGGCTCCTTCCTCCGGAAAAAGGCCCCACTGCAAACGCAGTGGGGCCTGATGCCGTCTTTGGTTTTATCCGCGGCCGCTGCCGCGGCGGCGGCCGCGCGTGCGGTCGCTGTAGAGGCGGTTGCCGGCCATGCGGCTGTCCGACTCCTGCATGAACTGCTTGAGCCGGTCTTCAAACGCAGCGTCCCCGCTCGGGCCGCTGACCTGTCCCGTCGGCTGGGCCGAACGGTTGTTCGGGCGCGCGGCGCGCGGTGCGCCGCCGTTATGATTCGGGCGGTTGCCGCCGGGACGGCCGCCATGCATCGGGCGGTTGTTCGGACGCTCGGGCGCGGGCTCTGCCTTCTTGATGGACAGATTGATCTTCCCATCCGGCGTCACGGCCAGCACGCGCACCTTCACCTTATCACCCAGCTTCAAAAACTCGTTGACGTCGTTGACGTAGGTGTTGGCGATCTCGGATATGTGCACCAGACCGCTCCTGCCGTCCGGCAGGCTCACAAACGCGCCAAACTTCGTGATACCGGTGACGGTACCCTCCACAACTGCTCCGACTTCCACCTGCATACGGTTCGTTTCTCCTTGCTCAATCACTCGTGTCGTAAAAAATCTTTTCACCGGGCTTGACCAGACCGAGCTTTTCGCGCGCGACCGACTCGATCATGTCGTCGTCCTCGCTGTGGTCGATCTGATATTGCAGCTCGGCGTTGGCCTGGGTCATTTCGGACACCTGCTGCTGCAGCGTCGCCGCGCGATCCTGAAGCTGCCGGGTCTGCCGGTGCACCACAAACAGGCTGATGAGCGCGTACACCATCAGCACCGCGATGACCAGCGTTGTAAAGATGCTTGCCTTTTTGAATTTCACAGTCTGCAGAACCTCCCCCCGGATCGTATCTGCTTCCAGTAATACAGTCTATTCTAAAACATCTGCGGCGATTTTGGAAGCGTTTTTTTGCAAAAATCCAAACTTTTTTTGCAAATTTCTGTCCGGGGGCGGCAAATTGGCGCGTTTTTTGCGCGCAGCGGCGGGAAAATTGCTCCAGCGGCGGCAAAACCTGTCCGCTGACCCAGGCAAAGTAGACCGTCCAGCCGGCCGCGATGGCGAGAAACATGAACAGGCGCACCTGCCCCGAGCCGGCCGCCATGCCGAAGGCGAACACCGTCAGCCCCACCGTCAGGCAGAACACGGTGTCGAGCACCGCGCGGAGAAAGGCCCGGCGCGCATGGCGGCGCGGCACGCGCAGCACATCGAACAGCAGCCCGAGCGCCGCGCCGAGCCCCAGCGCCAGCGCCACCTGCCCGAGCTGGGCGAGCGGGTGCAGGCTCATCCGCCGAACAGGCGCGACCAGAAGCCGCCGCCGGACGCCGTCTCCTCCGTGTAGTCGAGCGCGTCAAACGCGCCGTCGATGGCCAGCTCCCCCGTGTCGATCGCAAGGCGGCCGACGCGCAGCCCCTCCCCGTGCACGGTGAGCATCCCGCGCGACGTGCGCATGGAGACCTCCGTGTCGTCGAAGCGCACGACCTCGTCGACGCCCGTGACGGTCAGATGGCTGCGCTCGTCGAGCGTGACCGCGTGCGGCCGGCGCTGCGGCGCGGCCTTCTTGTCCTCGTATGGCATAGGCTCCCCTCCCGGTTCTGGTTTGCTACCAGCGTATGCGGGGATGGCGGGCGGTATGCGGGGAGGTGGGCAACACCAACGGCACCGGCAGTGAAAGAACCTTTCCACGGCATCCGCTTCGCTGCGCTCAGCACCCTCTCGGCAAGGAGAAGGCAGCGCCAAAGGCGATGCATGATCTCATCCGAGGCGGGCGTTGCCCCCTCAGGCTCCCCCGCTTTCCAACATTGCTGCCGGTTGTGTGCTGTGCGTTCGACGCTCTGCATTATGTAAACTGCAAATCAACATAAATGCATAGAAAACAGGCCGTTCCATATCAGGAACGGCCTGTTTCGTTTCGTTATGTCAACTATCGTCATTGCCGAGCTCGCTGCCGAGCGCGTCGCTCAAAGCGGCGAACTGGGCCAGGCTGAGCGTCTCGCCGCGCACGCGCGCATCGAGCCCGCAGGCGGCGACGGCCGCGGCGGCGCGCGCCTTGTCGCAGCCGGGCACGCCGGCCGAGAGCGCGTTGACGAGCATCTTGCGGCGCTGATTGAACGCCGCGCGCACGACGGTGAACAGCAGCTTTTCATCCTGCACGGCGACGGGCGGGGACTTGCGCACGCGCAGGCGCACGACGGTGCTCGTGACCTTCGGCGCGGGGACAAAGCAGTGCGGCGGCACGTCGAAGAGCAGCTCCGGCTCGGCGTGCCACTGGACGAACACGGTCAGCGCGCCGTAATCCGCCGTGCCGGGCCGGGCGCACAGGCGGCGCGCGACCTCACGCTGGATCATGACGGTGACGGTGTCGAAGCAGCCGGCGGTGAGAAACGCCGTGAGCAGCGGCGACGTGACGTTATACGGCAGGTTCGCGCACACGACGGGGCGCAGGCCGGCGAAGCGCTCGGTCACCAGCTGCGGCAGGTCGAGCGCGAGCACGTCGCCAAAGACGAGCTCCACGTTTTCATACCCCGCAAGCGTCTCGGCCAGCACGGGGCGCAGGCGCTCGTCGAGCTCGACGGAGACGACCTTCCCGGCGCGCTGCGCGAGCTGCTCGGTCAGGCAGCCGATACCCGGGCCGACCTCGAGCACGCCGGTGCGCGCGTCCGCGCCGGAGGCGTCGGCAATGTCGGCCGGCACCCACGCGGCGGTGAGAAAGTTCTGCCCCAGGGACTTGGAAAAGCGGAAATCGTGCCGCGCGAGCAGCGCGCGGATGTCCGCGAGATTTGTCAGATTCATACGCAGGCCCTCACTTCAGCAGCTTTTCAAACGCCTGACGGCGCGGGTCGTGCCCCGGCTCATCGCAGAGGATGTTGCCGCAGAAGCGGTAGCCGTGGCGCTCGAGGAGCTTTTTCTGCGCGCCGTTGTGCCGGTGCGTGTCCACGCGGACGGCGTGCGCGCCGCTTTCACGCGCGAGCCGCTCGACCTCCTGCATGAGCAAATCGGACAGGCCCGTACCGCGCCAATTGGCGCTGACGGCGTTGCGGTGCAGCACGGCGGCGTGCTCCCGATCCGAGCGCCAGCGCCCGTCCGTGAGCGCGTCATAAGCAGGCTCGGGCGCGAAGGTGAGCGTGAACACGGCGGCGACCGCACCCTGATACGTGAGCACATGGCACGTGCCGGCCGCGATGTCGGCGCGGAAGGTCTCCTCGTTCGGGTACGCGCCCTGCCACTGGTCGACGCGGTGGCGGCACAGGTAATTGCGCGCCTGCTGCACGATGGCGAGGATGGCCGGGAGGTCGTCCTCCGTTGCTATCCGGCAGACGGGCGGCTCTACAAGCTGCGGGCGGCTGCGGTCACGCCGGATCTTATCGAGCAGGCGCTGCTCGTCCGGCGTCGGGGGCGTCTGCTGAAAGAGATCGGGCCGCTTTGTGAGCGTACGCTCCAGACTCTGGCGCGTGCGCCAGGCTTCAATTTCCGCGTGGTTGCCGCCGCGCAGCACCTCCGGCACGGTGCGGCCCTCCCACGTCTCGGGGCGGGTGTACTGCGGGTACTCGAGCCGGCCGGCCCAATGGCTCTCGCCGGTGTAGCACTCGGTGTCCGACAGGACGCCCGGCACCATGCGGCAGACGCAGTCCGTGACGACCATGGCGCCGAGCTCGCCGCCCGTGAGCACAAAGTCGCCGATGGACAGCTCCTCGTCCACGCACGCCTCGATGAAGCGCTCATCCACGCCCTCATAGTGGCCGCAGACGAGCACGAGCTGGTCATAGTCGGCCTTGAGCTGGCGGGCCTTCGCCTGCGTGAACGTCGCCCCCTGCGGGGAGAGGTAAATGACGCGGCGGCGCGCTTTGGGCACGGTGCTGTCCGCGAGCGCGGCGTCGAGACAGCTTTTGAGCGGCTGCGCCATCATGACCTGCCCCCAGCCGCCGCCGTAGGGATAGTCGTCAACCTGCTTTTGCCGGTTTTCGGTATAGTCGCGGATCTGGTGGCAGCGGATATCGAGCAGGCCGCGCGCCTGCGCCCGGCCGAGGATGCTCTCGCCGAGCATGGCGCGCATCGTGTCGGGAAAGAGGGTGAGAATGTCGATGCGCACGCGCTCACATCCCTTCGATCAGGTGCACGACCATGCGCCCGGCGGCGGGGTCGATGCTGCGCACGAACTCCGGCCGGTCGGGGATGAGCACCTCGCGGTCGCCCTGCACGACGTAGACGCTGCCGCGCGGCAGGTCCAGGATCTCGCGCAGCGTGCCGAGGGCCTCGCCCGTGTCGGTCTCGACGGCGATGCCGAGCAGGTCCTGCTGGAAATACTGCCCGTCGGGCAGCGTGACGTCCGCGCGCGCGATGGACACGACGCGGTTTTTCATCGTCATGGCGGCGTTGACATCGTCCACGCCCTGAAACTTCACGACGAGCATGCCCTTGTGCACGCGGCTGTGCGCGACGGGCACGGGCGCGCCGTCGATATAAAACGTCCGGAAGCCGAGCAGGAACGCCGCGTCATCCGCCCACGGCTGGATGCGCACCTCGCCGCGCACGCCGTGCGTGTTGACGATCTTTCCTGCCTCCAGATACGGTTTTTGCATCGTTGGTTGTCCCCCTTTTTGGGTGTAGGTGCAAAAAACGCACTGCACGGGTGCAGCGCGTTTCCTGCGTCAATCCATGATCTCCACGGAGACTTTCTTGCCCTTTCTCTGGGCGACGGCCTTCATCAGGATGCGGATCTCTTTGACGATCCGGCCCTGACGGCCGATGACCTTGCCCATATCGCCGTCGGCGACGCGCACTTCAAACACGGTCTCGCCGTTGGCCTCGCGCTCGGTCACAGAGACCTCGTCCGGTTTTTCCACGAGGTTCTGCACAATATAGGTCAGAAGCTCTTTCATCTTTGGGGTCTCTCCTTATTCCGCTGCGATGGCTTTCTTGAGCAGCACACGAACGGTATCCGTCGGCTGTGCACCGTTGGCGAGCCAGTAGTTGGCGCGCTCGGCGTCGACGACGATCTTCTTATCCGTGCTCAGCGGATCGTACGTGCCGATCTCCTCAATGCATCTGCCGTCGCGTGCGAAACGGGAGTCCGCCACCACGATGCGGTAGTACGGGGCCTTCTTGGCGCCCATTCTGCGAAGTCTGATCTTGACCATGTATCTTCACCTCCATCAAAGTTCTCTGTATCTCCAGCTCCCTGCGGGAGCATGGAATCGGTTTCAGAATCCGTACGGACGGCCGCCGCCGAACAGATTGCCCAGCCCGCCGAGTCCGCCGCGGCCGCCGCGCTTCATGCGCTTCATGGCCTTGCTGTTTCCGGACATCTGGCGCACGAGCTGCTGCATGAGCTCGAACTGCTTGAGCAGCTTGTTGATCTCGACCACGCTCGTGCCAGCGCCCGCCGCGATGCGCTTTTTGCGGCTGGAGTTTAAGATGGCGGGGTTGTCGCGCTCGCCGGGGGTCATGGACTGGATAATCGCCTCGATGCGGCCCATGGCCTTCTCATCGACGTTCGCGCCCGAGAGGGCCTTGGCGTCCATGCCGGGGATCATGCCGGCGATGTCCTGCAGAGAGCCCATGCCCTTGATCTGCTGGAGCTGGTCGTAATAATCCGTGAGCGTGAAGCGGTTCTGCCGCAGACGCTCGGCCATTTCCTCGGCCTTTTTCTGGTCGAGGTTCTGCTCGGCCTTTTCGATGAGCGTGAGCACATCGCCCATGCCGAGGATGCGGCTGGCCATACGGTCGGGGTGGAAGGGCTCGATCTGGTCGAGCTTCTCGCCGATGCCGGCAAACTTGATGGGCTTGCCGGTCAGCGCCTTGATCGACAGCGCGGCGCCGCCGCGGGCGTCGCCGTCGAGCTTCGTGAGCATGACGCCGGTGATATCGAGCGCGTCGTCAAAGGCCTGCGCGGTCGCCACCGCGTCCTGGCCGATCATCGCGTCGATGACAAGCAGGATCTCCGCGGGGTTGACGGCGGCCTTGATGTTCTGCAGCTCGGTCATGAGCGCCTCGTCGATGTGCAGGCGGCCGGCCGTGTCAAGAAAGACGAGGTCGTTGCCGTGCTTTTTCGCGTGCTCGATGCCGGCCTTGGCGATCTCGACCGGGTCGCCCTGCCCCATCTGGAACACGGGAATGTCGAGCTGGCGGCCGACGGTCTCAAGCTGCTGGATGGCCGCGGGACGGTACACGTCGCACGCGACGAGCAGCGGGCGCTTGCCCTGCTTGCGCATGAGGCCGGCGAGCTTGGCGCCGTTGGTCGTCTTGCCCGCGCCCTGCAGGCCGACGAGCATGACGACGCTCGGCGACTGGGAGCTGATGTTCAGCTTCTGGTTCTCGCTGCCCATGAGGGCGGTGAGCTCTTCGTTGACAATCTTGATGACCATCTGCGCGGGCGAGAGGCTCTCGAGCACATCCGCGCCCGTGGCGCGCTCGGTCACTTTGCGCACAAAGTCCTTGACGACCTTGAAATTCACGTCCGCCTCGAGCAGCGCGAGCTTGACCTCACGCATGGCCTCCTTCACGTCGGCCTCCGTGAGCCGGCCCTTGCCGCGCAGGCGTTTGAACGCCTCGGTCAGCTTGTCCGACAGGGATTCAAATGCCATGGTATCTATCCTTTCAGATCCTGAAGCTGCCGCAGCGCCTGCTCGGCCAGAGGCCGGGCGTCGCCGCCGACGGTGTCGCGCAGCTTCGTGAGCGTATCCTCCAGCGCGGCCGCGGCTGCACGCTGCGCGGCGAAGCGCCGCACCAGGCCGAGCCGGGCCTCCGTATCGCGCAGCGCGGCGTCCGCGCGGCGGATGTTGTCCCACACGCCCTGACGCGAAATGCCGCTGCTGGCGGCGATCTCCGCCAGAGAGAGGTCCTGATTATAATGGAGGTCGTAATACTCCCGCTGCTTGTCCGTGAGCAGATCGCCGTAAAAATCGAACAGCATCGTGCGCCACACGGTCTCATCCGGCATGGTGGGGTCCCTCCTCGCTGTAAACCATTTTCCCTTTACAGCACGAGTAGTATACGCGCATTCCGCGCGGGTGTCAAGTATTTTTTCTTGTCACCGCATAGTTCTCGCGCCGGATGGGAAAAATTCCGGTATTGCAAACCGTTTCTGGAGGGATCTTCATGGCCGAAACCAACACTGCCGCCCTGCGCGCACAGGGCGAGCGCGACGCCCGCGCCCTGACCGTGACCGGCCGGCGGCGCGCGGACACCGGGCGCATCCGGCGCGCCGGAAAAGCGCTCGCGCGCACGATTTGGTTTTACAGCCGACATGTTGCGTTCATCAGAAGCATCTAATAAGGTCGCATCCTCTGCAAGCTACCAAACAGAATTCTTATCATCTTTAACTGGTGGCTCACGTTTTAATATTGGTTTCTTCCTTGCTCTTGCAGCAGTTTTCCTTGTTTGGTTCATGCTCAAGAAAACAACAACTGGTTTTGAAATTACATCTGTAGGTCTTAACCCTCATGCATCTGAATATGCAGGGATGTCATCAAAACGTGTTATTATCATGTCTATGATTATTTCAGGTGCCCTTTGTGGACTTGGAGGAACAGTAGAAGGACTTGGTACCTTCCAAAATGCCTTTGTTCAAAACTCTTCATTGGCAATTGGTTGGAACGGTATGGCGGTTGCT
>OLQM01002245.1_pt1 | contig 19446 bp, 17 predicted proteins | sample 1673161 | NCBI WGS metagenome assembly OLQM01 (sample SAMEA3136761, study PRJEB25190) | human gut metagenome | reverse complement strand
ACGATCTGGTTCAGCCGAAGCCCGTCGCCGACGAGCAGCGAGGGCAGCGCGCCCACTTCTTCCGTCTTGTAGCGAATCCCCTGTTCGAGAGCCTGCGTTCCGAACACGTCGTCGAGCGACCCTACGAACGTCCCGAAATCGAACGTCTCGCGCTTGATGTCGATCTTGCCGCTTTCGATCTTGCTCATGTCCAGGATCTCGTTGATGAGGTTCAGCAGATGCCAGCTGGCGGTCTTCAACTTGTCAATGTAGCCCTGCAGCTTGCCCGGGTTTTGCAGGTCGTTTTCCATCAGGCTGGCCAGGCCCACGATGGCGTTCATCGGGGTACGGATGTCGTGAGACACGTTGCTCAGGAAGGTGGTCTTGGCCGAGCTGGCGCTCTCCGCCTGCTGCATATGGGATACTCCGTCAAATGGGTTGCTGATAACCTTGGAATTACTCGTGATATGCTTCGATATTATGAAAAAGAAAAGTTGCTCCCCGCTAACGAGAACCGTCACTATCGCAACTATAGTGACGAGGATATAGAACGGATATGGGGCATCAAGCTCCTAATAGGTATCGGGTTTACTGCAAAAGAAATCTATGCACTTATGAACATGCCGGATTTTGACTTCGATACCGCTATTGCGAAAAAAGTGAAAGAACTTGAGCGAAAGCACGAAGAGGATGTAATATATCTAGAGTTTGCTAAAACCATAAAGTTTTTGGGTCGTATTCCTACAACATCTAAAATCGGAAGTATAAAATTTGACGATTTTCTCGCATATGCCCATGAGAACTGGAACTTTTACGATGACCCACGCTCGGCTCCATTTATGCAGATTGCGGACACGCTCATTTCAAAGGAACCGCAGGAATGGAGTCCCGACGATATGGAGCGTATTCTTAAGATGTTCGAAAACTTTGATGCCGAAGAAATGATGCATACATACGCCCTACACGGTTATTATCAGGTTATCTCGGATATGCGAGGCCTCGGCTATGACAACGATGCAGTACAACGAGTTGTTCACTTGTTGCATAAATATTTGGTTGAGCATAATACGGAACCAGGACTTGATGGTAAAATTACTCCGAAATTTATTGCGAAATATACCGCACCTTTTTTCATTAGCGGTGATGTAGCTGTGCAACACGAACGCAACTATGGTAAAGAAGGATGTTTGTTTATCGCACAAGCACTGGCATACTACGGTGGACTTACCATTGAGGACCTATAAAGGAGGATATAAATGAGTGATGTAAAAAAGGAGTTTATCAAAAATGAAACCGTCGTTTTGGATAAGGATGTAGAAGTACCGCCTGAGACCAAGAAGAGTTTTTTGGTATGGGTGAAGGTTCATAAGAAACAGTTGATTTTGACAGGAGTCAGCATCACAACAATTGTTGGGATTATTCTTGGTATCAAAAATAAGTATGCATTTGCAGAACTGTGGGCATCGCTTGCTGATAGTATAAAAAAAGTTTCTGTTTCCAAAGCGACGGCTATAACAGTAAATCAGTCCTATGTATCTGTTCCTGACGCGTCTCATCCAGTTAGAACATATACAACTCCGACAGAGGCATTTGATGTAAGTAGGCACATTAGGACAATGACTGCGGATAAACACCACTCCGCAGCAAAAGCGGCTGAAGCTGCAGCGCTTGGAATCACTCTGCTCCCTAATCAGACTCTTGTAAAACCGTACACGAAGTACGTCGCTTAAGAAGGAGGTCAACTATGGCTGAACAGAAAAAGAAACGAAAAAGCATAGTTGATATCCTCACCTATGCGTACATACGAAACATCAAGAAATGGATGTTTTGCCCTGCCTGTCAGAATGGCAAGATGACCATCAATAAAAAGTCCACGCTTTGGACTTGTGAGAAATGCGGCTATAAGCTTTCGGCAGATGAATTTGAGGATGGCTATGTATTCTGGTTTTGCGATGAGTGCAATTCATACCTGAATAATCAGGAGGGATTTGACAGAAACGCTTCTCGCCATATCTGCCAAAAATGCGGATATGAAAATGATACCACATTTGATAACCTGAAAGGCATCTGTTCAGATTGTGGAAAGGTCATCCCTGATTTTGATGGAACTTTGTGTGCTGAATGTAGACTAGCTCGTCGTCAGAAAGCAAAGGAGTGGCTTGCCACTGTTGGCAAGATTGTCGGAGTGGTAACATCTGTAGCTGGAGCTGTTTATCTTGCTTCGCAAACAACTGATGATGAAGATTGTACCAATTATACACCTCTCCTTGGTGAAGATGATGAAGGCGTCAATGGTATGAGATGCGCAAATTGCGGAAATACCGATGAAAGTACTTTGTGGGACGAGGGTGACACAATTTATTGTTCCAGATGTACACATAGAACTTCTAAAGAAACAGAAGAAGACGACGTGGTCGAGTGTCCATACTGCCACAGAATGAGAGACCGCAAGGCACTGTATTGCCGCTGGTGTAACGATTCTACCTGGCAGACAAGCACACAAGAAGAATTTGAAGAAACAGATAGAATACTGAAAGATATGGGATATTAAAAAATGCCTCACTACAGAGAACCACTCCAGTAGTGAGGCGTTTATGTGATTGCGAATTTTTAAATCGCACATTACTTTTTCTGCTTCATCTTCCTTTGAAAATCATTCAGCGTCTGGATATGCCAAAGGCTTTTACGGGTAATGGAGCGAAATGTCAGGGAGCAGAAGAAGTCAACGAGAAAGATCTTTGGAATGCAGAACTTCAGCCCCTTCTGGAAGGCTTTCAGCGACCCGCGGCTGCACCAGTTGTGGACGGTGGTCAGGGTATAGCCGGTCAGGGCCACCACATCCTTTACCGTGACCACATCCGGGTATTTGCGCAGCAGCTTTTCATAGTAGCCGTGCATCTGCCGCAGCGTATCCTCTGGCAGCTCCTTGGAGAGCCTCGCCACATAGTGGGTGCCGTACCATCCCTTCGGCGCAGAATAGAGTTCTGGAAAAATCGCCCGCTCCTCCAAGTATGCTTTCACATCCTCTTTTCGGATTTTATAGCACCGGGTTTTCTTACCCGACCACTCACAGGGCACCTTGCCGCTTTTGAGCAGGTGCAGCGCCGTGGACTTGCTGATGTGGCATATTTGGAAGAATTGCTCCTTGTTCATCACCTCGGGAACGCTGTCCCAGTTGACGGGAAATACATCCATATGTAACACCTCAAAAATAGATTTTCGTCGGTTGGAAGCTCTATTCTGCGGTGTATGGCCGTCTCCCGATTTTTCTCTCCTATCTTCCCGCATTTCTCTCCAAAATCGGAAAAAATGCCGATTTGAACCCAATTTCAAAAAAGCCTGTCCCGCAAGGCTTTCCGAGCGAAAAAGCCTGATTTCAAGCGGCTTTCGGCGGGTACGGGGCTTACAGAAACGACCCCAAAACGGACATCCCCGTCACAGTTGCATAAAAGACTCGAAATCAGGTAGTCGCGCAAGCGGCTCGTGGGTTCGAATCCCACCCTGTCCGCCAGCGAAAAACCGGTGAATCCAACGGATTCATCGGTTTTTATTTATTTACGGATATTCATTTATATTTAATATCTTCTCACGACAGCAAAAGTATATCTCTAATTTACTATCCGTAAAGACATCCTGCATATTTCTGTTTCCAGTCCAGAGCCGCAGGCAGCACTTTCATTTACCAAAACCGCCCCCCGTTTATCAGGCATTGCAGCTTGACAAGCGGGGTGCGATTCACATTTACGGGGGATTACAGAAAAGATCAGGTCAGACTGATTTTGTCTATTCGTTCGAGCTCGTCGCTCGTAAAAGATGTGTTTTCGATTGCTTTTATATTATCGAGGATTTGCGACGGCTTTGACGCGCCTATCAAAACGGAGTTGACAATTCCGTCTTTCAGCACCCATGCAAGTGCCATTTCTGCGAGGGTCTGGTTTCTCTCCTTTGCACTTTCCGAAAGTGCGCGGACTTTTTTGAGCTTCTCTTCGGTTATCGCGTTGACGGAGAGGAATCTGCCGTCGGTCATAACCCTGCTGTCGCTCGGAATGCCGTTTAGGTATCTGTCGGTCAGCAGCCCTTGCGCGAGCGGACTGAAGGCGATAATGCCCTTGTTCAGCCTTGCGGCGGTGCTTTTCAGACCGTTGTTCTCGATTGTTCTGTCAAATATCGAATACCTGTTTTGATTTATCACAAACGGGCATTTGAGGTCTTCAAGAATGCTGCACGCCTTTTCGAGATTTTCGCCGTCATAGTTGGACACTCCGGCATAGAGAGCCTTTCCGCTGCGAACTGCCTGCGCGAGCGCGCACATCGTCTCTTCGAGCGGAGTCTCGGGATCGAGGCAGTGGTGATAGAAAACATCAACATATTCAAGCCCCATGCGTTTGAGGCTCTGATCAAGGCTCGCGAGAAGATATTTGCGGCTTCCGTTTCTGCAGCCGTAGGGTCCCGGCCACATCTCATAGCCCGCCTTCGTGCTGATTATCATTTCATCGCGGTATGCCCTCATCTCGTTGGCAAAAATTTTGCCGAAATTCTCTTCCGCGCTGCCTGGCGCCGGACCGTAATTATTTGCCAGGTCAAAATGCGTGATGCCGTTGTCGAATGCGGTGAAGCAGAGCTCTTTCATGTTTGAATACTGCGCGTTATCGCCGAAGTTATGCCAAAATCCGAGCGACACCGCCGGCAGCTTCAGACCGCTTTTTCCAAGGCGGTTATATTGCATCTTGTCGTATCTTTTTTCGTTTGCAACATACATATTGATTCTCCTATATATCCGTGTCACTCTGCCTTATCCCAGCCGGAATAGAGGGTTATGCTTTCGTTGACTGTATCCTTGCTGATGTCAAATGCTTTTGTGCAGTCCCTGTCGCTGTACCAACCGGTGAATACATAGCCCTCTTTGACGGGGTCGTTTTCAACATTGACAAGCTGACCGTGCATAACCTTCTGATTCTCTATCTGAGAGCCGCCGTTCGTGTCGAAAGTTACCGTAAAACCCGCATGGCTTATCGCAAAAACGACACAGGCAATTAGAACAACAATACCCACGAGTATAAGCCTATCGGCGGTTTTTACAGATATTTTGACATTTCTGTAAAGCCCTCCCGGCTTTCTTTCTGTCGTAAGACCCATTGTGCTTTTTTCGTTATCCATGGTTTCACAGCCTTTCGGTTTCAGCATTCATTATCTGCGTGCGAGATATTTACGCATATCGATAGCGCAGGCAATAAGGATTATCATACCCTTGATGATATAAAGCATATTGGCGGACACGGAGAGGAAGTTGAGTCCTGCAAAAATTATCTGTAAAAGCAGAACGCCGACAACTATTCCGCTTATCTTTCCTGTTCCGCCGACGAACGACACGCCGCCTATAACGCAGGCCGCGATGGCGTCGCATTCATAGTTGAGTCCCGTGTTTGCGGAGCAGGAGGCGATACGCGCACCCTCGATGAATCCCGTTATGCCGTACATAACGCCTGCAAGAATAAACACAATGAGAATAGTCACAAAGACATTTACGCCCGAGACTCTTGCCGCCTCTTCGTTTGAACCGACTGCAAACATATTTTTGCCGAACTTCGTCTTATTCCAGACGACCCACATGACAGCGGTCAGAATAATTGAATAGAGAACATATTTCGGGATCGCAACGCCGTCAATCGAGAACAGCGTGCCGGTGATAAATTTAGTGTAGGACGGATCGAGACCGGAGAGCGTCTGTCCGTTGTTTCCGCCTATCATAAGATACATAAGAACCGTACCGAAAACGATAAGCTGGGTCGAAAGAGTGACTATAAACGGATGAAGCTTGAACTTGGCAACGAAAAATCCGTTCACAAGACCGACTGCGGCGCCTATGGCTATAACCGCGAGGAGCACGACGATCAGCGGCATCGTGTCAAGGCCCTTGAACATCTTGTTCGCATAATCGCTCATCTGGAGCAGAGAAGCGGCGACGCAAGCCGTGAGTCCGACGCAGCGGCCGGCAGAAATATCGGTACCGGTCAGCACTATGCATCCCGCAATGCCCAAAGCGATCGGCAGTTTTGCCGCCGTGAGCGAGATTATGTTCACTATTGATGAAATGCTCAGGAACGCCGGCACCTTGACCGCAATAAAAATCACGGAAATCGCGATTATTATATACATCGCGTTGTTGAACAGCAGATCCGTCACAAGTCTTTTTTTATCGCCGCGGTCTGCCGCTTTGAATTTTTGGAGCCAGAGCGAAACGCGCGAGCGCTTTACTTTTTTTGCACTTGTATCAGCCATGATGATTCCTCCTTAGACATATTTTGCCGCAAGGGTCATTATTTCTTCCTGGTTCGTCGTTCCTGCGTCCACTTCGCCCGCGAGCCTGCCGCCCGACATAACGAGTATCTTGTCGCAGACGCCCAAGAGCTCCGGCATTTCGGAGGAGACCATGATAACGGTTTTTCCCTTTTTGGCGAGGTCGAGAATAAGCTGATATATCTCATATTTCGCGCCGACATCAATACCTCTTGTGGGCTCGTCGAGCAGGAGCACCGTGGGGTCGGTCAGAAGCCACCTTGCAAAAATGACCTTCTGCTGATTGCCGCCCGAAAGAGAGCTTATCTTCGTCTCCTGGCTGGGAGTCTTTATTTTCAGGGAGTTTATGTACTTGTCGGTAGTTACCTTCATTTTCTTCTTGCTGACGAACGGACCCGTCATATACTTCTTCAGGCTTGCAACAGTCGCATTCTCTCTGATGTTGAGAATGCCGAAGATTCCCGTCGCGCGCCGTTCTTCGGTCAGAAGCGCAAATCCGTTTTTGATCGACTCGTGAGGAGTTTTGTTTTTTACCTCCTTGCCGTCAAGAAAAATCTTTCCGGAGCGGCGCGTCGTTATGCCGAAGATCTGTTCAAGAAGCTCTGTTCTGCCCGATCCGTCAAGTCCGGCGACACCGAGTATCTCTCCCCTGTTTGCCTCGAAGGACACATCTCTGAGATTTGTATATTCGCTGCCGAGGTTTTCGACTTTCAGAAGCACATCGCCGATCTCGTTATCCTTTTTCGGATAGCGGTTCGTCAGCTCGCGTCCGACCATGAGTCTGATTATCTCGTTCATGGTAAGCTCGCTCGCGGGCTTCGTCGCGACCCATCTGCCGTCGCACATTATTGTGACCTCGTCGCTGATACGCAGTATCTCTTCCATTTTGTGCGAGATATAGATAATCGCGCATCCGCGGTCGCGGAGCATATTGATTATACGGAACAGATGCTCCGCCTCTTCCTCGGTAAGCGACGATGTGGGTTCGTCAAAGACGATTATTTTTGAATTATAAGAAACCGCTTTCGCGATCTCAACCATCTGTCTCTGCGAAACCGGCATAGTGCTCATTATTGTTTTGGGGTCAACATTTATTTCAAGCTCTTTGAATATTCTCGCCGTTTCGTTATACATTTTCTTTTCGCTTGTAAACGGAAGAAATTTTGAAACAGTCGGGAATCTTCCGAGCCACATATTATCCATGACATTGCGTTTGAGAGCCTGGTTGAGCTCCTGGTGAACCATCGCGACTCCGTTTTCAAGGGCTTCCTTGGAGTTTTTGTAATTCACCTCTTGGCCATCGACATATATATGTCCGCCGTCCTTGCTGTAAACGCCGAAGAGGCATTTCATAAGAGTTGACTTGCCCGCGCCGTTTTCGCCCATAAGCGCGTGCACCGTCCCCCTTCTGACCGTCAGCTGCGCATGGTCGAGCGCCTTGACGCCGGGGAACGACTTTTCTATATCCACCATTTTGAGCAATACATCTTTATCGGAGTCCGGCTTATTTATATTGGTCTGCATATGTTTCACTCCTGTCTGCATCTGAGTTTTACGGTTGGGGCATAACGCCCCAACCGCAAATTGAAACCGTTTGATTATTCGCTCTCAGAAGTGTAAGCAGAATAGGGTATATTGACTCTCCAAGTGCCGACCGTGTTTGCGGAATCGATGCCTTCGAGCGCATTTGTGCCGTTGAGCAGATTCTTCATGACGGTGGTTATAGCGGTTGCCATACCCTCGGCATCCTGCTCGCTCAGATGACGCAGGCATCGCAAGCAGATACACTGTTTGGCTCCGACAGGAGTAAAAACAGTCTGCTCGCTTAGACTGCGCAGGCGTAATTCTCGCTTACTTTAATTCATTCAAAACTGCTTCCAGCCTGCTCAGAATTTCCTCTTTCTGAAGCTGTGGAAGCTCCGCTTTCAGGCCGTTCAGCATCTGAAACAGGCGGTAATCCCGCTCCGTGATGGCCGCTTTGGCCTCTTTCCCAAGCCCCAGCCGCCACAAGTATTCCGACAGCGACAGAGAACAGAACCGGGCATTTTCCAGCAGCTTCTGCTTCTCCTGCTCGGTCACACGGACATTGATCCCGTAGTTTTTGCTGCGCATTTGTTCACCCCCTTTCTTCGGTTTGTGACGGCAATGACGGTTGTGACGGGGATTTCCTTATATAGCGATCCCGGCGTCATTTGCGTCATCGCCGTCACAGCGCAGAAATTTGATGAGCCGACTTTTGCCCGTTCGCTTGGTGCGGTACTCGATGCCCAGCGGCTCCAGCACCTCGAAAGCGAACTGACCGAGATACTTTGTGACCATATTGGCCGTGACCTCCTGCTCCTTCATTTCGGTCAGCAGCTCCGTGGCCGTGCCTACCCATTCGGTGCGGCACTCCATAAAGTCCACCACCCGAAACAGAAATTTCGGCAGCTCTGCCTTGTGAATATCCTCGCTGTTCTTGCGCTCCACCAGCTCCCAGACAAGGTCGTTAAACTGCAAGGTCAGTTCCTGATATTCCACATCCCGCCCACTGACCAGCAGCGTAGCAGCGTTTCCACTGCGCTTATGGCGCAGGATGAAGTTGGTGTCCGCAGCGCCGATGATGCCGATGGAACCGCTGACATCGTTAAAGGGATCGTCGCTGTCTTGCAGCTTTCTCAGGTGATGCACCAGCAAAATGGCGATGTTGAAGCCGTCGGCAATGCGCTTGATGGAGGAAATGTCGTCGTAGTCGTTGCCGTACATTCCCGCCTTTCCGGCGCTGCCCTTGGAGTCCCGCACCTTTTGCAGCGTGTCAATGATGACCAGCTTGGTAGCGGAATGCTCGGTCAGAAAGTCCGTGATCTGCTCCTCCAGCCCGCCGCCGATCAGCCCGGAGGTCACGGCAAAATACAGGTTGTCCGGGGCGCTGTCGGTGAGGTTGTAGAGTCGGTCTTTGATGCGGCGCTGGGTGTCCTCAAGGCTCAGATAGAGCACATCGCATTGCAGTGTAGGCAGCCCCCAAATAGAGTTTCCCTGCGCCACTTGCAGCCCCAGCCACAGCATCAGCCAGCTTTTGCCGATCTTGCTAGCACCGCTGATGACATTGACACCCTGCGAAATGAGTCCGTCCACGATGAACATTGTCTTGCTCATCGGCGTGGACAGCAGGGTCTCTGCGTCCACGGTTTTCAGTTTGTTGTCCATAGAATTCTCCTTTGTAGAATGTTAGAAGTAGATTTTGGCGGGGCGGATGGAAACGGTCACCCGCACCCGCTTTTCCCTCAAAAAAGCCCCGGAATTCAAGGCTTTCCCGGTGCTTAATGTTCGACGCTGCGCCGCCGTCTGGCAGAGTCTGCCTTCTGCTTGCGCCGGATGGAGCGGCCGCATTCCGGGCAGTACTTCTGTCGGTTGCTACCGGGTGCAAAGGGCTTTCCGCATCGGTCACAGAGCCGTGTGCGCTGCCGGTAAATGTCGGCGCAGAGTGCCTTGTCGGCGGGCAGAACCGCCCGCCGGAAGTACTTGCACAGCAGCGAATAGGAAATCGTCTGCACGCACACGCAGCCTTCGCCATCGTCCAACGGCAGACAGTTGCCACCGTCGTAGTTGGCACACAGCCGCCGGATCAGCCGGTTGCAGCGTGCCCTTTGGGCGGGTGTCAGGCGTTTGATCTCATCCACCCTTCTTCACATCTTTCTCCATCACATAGTTGATGACGCTGATTTTCGGAATTTTCAGCGTCGTGCCGATCTTCACGGCGTGGATGTACCCATAGTCGATCAGCTTGTAGGCCAGCTTGCGGCTGATGCCAGCATCTCCCGAAGCTCTTTGACTGTCACAATGTCCGGGTATTCCGGAAACATCATCTGATAAAGCTCTCTGAGCTCTCCTTTCTTCATAGGCTTGAACCTCCTTTGTCTGTTCTGAAACCGCATTTCTGCGGTGTTTTTTGCTTACTGCCGCTCATCTGTATCGTTCCTGCCCCGGAGTCTCACCACGGCGTATCGCTTCTTTGGTGCGCTCTCGTCGCAGCAAGTTTCATATCATTCGCTTCCGCACTCGTGCGAAAGCTCATTCGTTTCACTGCTGCTCCTCTTCCCACAAAATCTTCGATTTTGCAGGAGCCCTGAATTATCGGGAAGTCGTGGCGTCACTTGCCGGAAGCATATCCTTTGGAGGCGGCGATTCAATTTTCAAGGTGCACAGGGAGACAGTCCCCTCAATAGGTAGCCAGCGAGAAGGGCAATTTATAGACCCCCTCTACTACTTAATTGGGAATTTTTCAGGCAAAAATAAAATGGATTTTTGACGAAAATTTTTAAGCGCCCCTCCTACTAACCAATTGGGAAATTTTTTGAGATTTTGGCAAAGTAATTTGAAAAATTCTCTCAACTTTTCAAAAGGTCCCTCTACTTACTCTGAATAAGGGGTGCCATTTGGCAGGGTGTTTCGAGAAATTTCTCAAATATTTTTATCCGAACGCAAAAAGAGGCGCAGCCTCCGGATTTCTCCGAAGGCTGCGCCTCTTATATTTCTTTAATAATCGGTCTTAATACACCTTCAAGCGTTCGATTCTTTTAGATGTTTTTATACGGGCACACCATTCTCCCAAACGCATTTATCCAGCAAACCTAGAAATTGCCTCAACTAGATTTTGAATATACTCGCGATCATAATCAGCAATTGCATCAATTCCTTTCTCAACTACAATGTCTGCTATTCTTGTCTTTATCTGTGCCTCAATTCTATCATCAAAAACTCCTGGGCTTTTACTTGCTGCCTGATGTAATCTATCCGACCAAGGTTTTCGCCTATCTTTAAACGCTTTGGTATCAACAGATATGTTAAATTCATCTTTGATTATTGTTGCATATGCGTCAAACTTAACAATATCTTCCAATTCGCATCGTGTCATCCCTGCACTCTTAATTTGAAGTATTTCTGATGCTGGCTTCGTTTTTCTTGAAAGTAATTGCTCATATGCAGCTATTCCGCTATCATCCATATCAAGTACTGCAAGTGTAGAGACTGCCAGGCTGTTATACAAACGAATTTGGAAATCCATTTTAGTTGCAGAATTCACACTTTCTATTCGCAATGTGCTATTAACTATTTTAGACATTACATCTGGTGCAATTGACCTACATATTGCCTCGATATAGCGCTTGTCGCTTTCGCCCTCTACAAGTACAACTTTACTAGCGGATAAGTTATCTGTTAGTCTGACTCCAAGAACCTCCCGAACATTTTCGATTGATTTGCACGGGTATACACGGTGACCAGGAGATACTACAACATTATTCGATACATCATTCCTATCTACAAGAATAGGGGAATGCGTGCTAATTATTACTTGGACACCTTTCTTCTCGGCGATTTCCAAGAGAACATTTCGTAACGAATGAACAGCATCTGGGTGTAAGTGTGCCTCTGGTTCCTCAATGCACAAAATTAGAGACTTATCTTGTAGGTTATCAAAAGACATACTCTCAATAAGTCCAATTGCAACCAAATTTTTAATTCCGTCCCCCTTACTCTCTATTGGTGTCAAACTCCCATCATCAATATTTAGCGGTATGTTACGCATTCTGCTTGGAGCATACCTTATCTGTGTATCAATTATATCGATTCCATCTTGTAGCTTAACCGATGCAATATCTGGCAAAAAAGTTCTTAACGAAGATGTAAGTTTTGCTTCAAGGGCATCAACAATTGGTTTTTGTAGTTCCTCAATCTTTCTAAGGCATTCTTGATAAATAGGATTATTCTCTATTGTACTAAACTCCTTGTTGAGTAGTCTTGCAAAATACTCAGCTGTTAAATCTGTAGATCTTACGCACGGAATATACTCATAATCTAATTTGCTTCTGATGAACAAACCAATCTCGCGCATTTTTTCTTCCATCGGTTTCTTAGCTCGACCAGGCATAATAATGTTGTATTCAGTTCTGGTTTCAAACAGTTGAAACTTCATTTGAAGGCTCTTCGATAAAGCAATTCCAAACTTCTCTTTAAACTCCGCTTTTTCTGCATCATTAAATTCAAAAGTAAGTTTGAAAACTGTAGAGGCATCTTTAACATCTCTCAATGTAACCGGGATGTCTGTTTCCCATCTGTAACCCTCTCCACTATATGTATAATAAAACTGTCTACTTCTTCGGGTTCTCTGAAAATCACCTTCTAGGGCTATAGACAATGCAATGTAAATTGCGCGCAGCAAATTAGATTTCCCTGAGTTATTAGGCCCAACAATTGCACAGTATTTCTGAATATCCTCTAAAGTTGCTTCTATAATAGATCTATACGACTTGACATAAAAAGTGCGCAATCTCATACGCAATACATCTCCTCTTTTTTGATCAGTTAGATTTCCTCATCTCCCGATACACCACATCGGCCAATGCGCTCATTATGGCATTATACTTGTGCTGATCCTCAAAGAGCGAGGTATAGGTATCCTGCGATTCCAAATAGCTGTCCTGAGCCGCTGCACCGAAGGCCTTAGGGAAAATGCTTTCCACAAAAATCTGCGGATCTGAGGTCTGCGCCATCTTGGTCAGCTTCTTGTCGGCCATCAGACGGCTGCGCAGAGCCGTCAGCAGCACTTTGTCTCCCTCGGTGAATTCACCCTTGTACTTTTCGTTGATCTTGGCGATGATCTCATCCAGCGGCGACTTTGTGTCCAGTCCCATTGCACCCTTTTGCTTGGCCGGTTCGTACACGCCCTTCACCTGTTCCAGCTCAATGCTTCCGGCGAAGGTCTTTTGCAGCTTGTAGTATTCCAGCTTCAACTTACCCTCAAGGTCCACCATATCTGTGGTTTCCGCAGGCAGCAAATTGATCAGATAACAACAGAATACATATTCCTTATGCAGCTCCTTATCGAACATCCGCAGGATCTGCGAAATATAGCCGTACCACTTAATGAGATTGCGCACCTGACGGCGGAACTGATACCGCTCGTTGGGCGTTTTTTGATTATAACGGTCTGCCACCGGCTTCAACACACTGGTCATTCGCCCCATCGCCCGGGCATCCTGCCGGCCTGTGCTGAAATACTCCTTGGCAAAAGCCTCAATATCTGCATCGTTATAGACCGCAAATCCCCGCAGCTCCTTCTGCGTCTGATAGATCAGGTCAGCGTTGACCTCCTGCGAAAGCGAGGTTTCTTGATAGAACGGCTGAAACGCCTCCAAAATGTCTTCTTTCTTGTTGGCAAAATCGAGAACGAAAGTGTCCACCTTGCCGGTGCAGGTGCGATTCAATCTGGACAGCGTCTGCACTGCTTTGACGCCCTTCATCTTCTTGTCCACGATCATCGTGTGCAGCAGCGGCTCGTCAAACCCGGTCTGGTACTTCTCGGCAACGATCAGCACATTGAAATGGTCGTGGAATTCCGCCTTCGTCTGCGTTTCGGCGATGTGCGTCCCATCCGCACGAACATTCAGCTTCGGCTCGGTATACTCCTCATCACCGTCCTGCACAGCACCCGAAAAGGCCACCAGCACCTGCACATCGTTGTACTTCTGCTCCTCTATGTAGCGTTTGACTTCGTGGTAGTAGCGCACTGCCGCAAGGCGGGACGAGGTAATGACCATCATTTTACCCCTGCCGCCGATCTTGTTTCGGGTGGTTTCCCGGAAGGTCTCCACGATGATCTGTGCTTTCTGCGAGATGTTATACGGATGCAGCTCCTGATATTTGCGGATCACCTTAGCCGCACGGCTGGCGGGCACATCCGGATTATCTTCGGAGGTTTTGACGATTTTGAAGCAGGTGTCATAGGTCATATAGTTCTGGAGCACATCCAGAATAAAGCCTTCCTCAATGGCCTGCCGCATACTGTAAATGTGGAACGGATGAAAACTGCCGTCCTCATATTCCGTGCCGAACAATTCCAGCGTCTTGTCCTTGGGCGTTGCGGTAAAGGCAAAGAAGGACAGGTTCTTATGCCGCCCCTGAACGGTCATTTCCCGCATCAGGCGGTCGTCCGGGTCCATCTCTTCTTCGGCCTTGCCTTCGATCTCAGCGTATTCCCGCAGAGCGTCCTCGGTATCCGCAAGGGCGGCTTTCAGTTTCAGAGCCGAGCTGCCGGTTTGGGAAGAATGGGCCTCGTCTACGATAATCGCAAAGTTCCGTCCCGCTACTTTATCCACTTCCTGATAGATGACCGGGAACTTCTGCAAGGTGGTGACGATAATGCGCACGCCGCCGTTGATGGCGTCCCGCAGGTCCTTGGAGGTCTTATCTTCCCCGATGGTCTCAATGGCGCCGAGGGTGTGGTCAAAGCCGGAAATGGTCTCCTGCAGCTGCGCATCCAGCACGGTGCGGTCAGTAACGACGACCACGCTGGAGAACACCGGCTTGTTCTCCTCATTGAACAGCGAAGCCAGCCGGTAAGCCGTCCACGCAATGGAATTGGACTTGCCGCTTCCGGCACTGTGCTGGATCAGGTAATTATGCCCGGCTCCGTTCTGTCGGACATCGGCCAGCAGCTTGCGCACCACATCCAGCTGATGATAGCGCGGAAAAATCAGCGTTTTGCCGTCCTTCAGGTTTATAAACTTCTGGACAATGTCCATCATACTGTCCTTCTGAAAGACATTCTCCCACAGATACGCCGTCGGGTAACCGTTTGGGTTTGCCGGATTGCCCTTGCCGCCGTCGTTTCCGGCTCCGTTGGAGCCCTGGTTAAAGGGCAGGAAATAGGTGTTCTTTCCGGCGAGCTTTGTGGTCATCCACACCTCGGTGTGATCCACGCAGAAATAGGCCAGAATGCGCTTGTTGAACTGGAAGCAAAACTCTCGCGGGTCGCGGTCATACATCCACTGCCGCTTGGCGTCATCCACCGTTTGTCCGGTGTACTGGTTTTTTAATTCGAAGGCGAATACCGGGATGCCGTTGAGCACCAGCACCATATCCACGCTCTTTTTCGTGTCGGCAGAGAAGTACCACTGGCGATAGCACTCGATGGTGTTTGCCGCCCACTGGGCAGCCGCCGCCTGATTCAGGGCAGACTCCGGCTTAAAATAGCACACCCGAAAACGCAGTCCACGGTGCTTGAAGCCGTGGCGCAGGACAGAGAGCAGTCCCTCCGTCTCGCAAGCCGTGTTGAACGCCGTGCAGAACTTCCGCACCGGGTCCACCTGATTGGCGTTTTCAAATCGCGCCCATTCCTTGGGCTGGGTACGCTGGACAAAGTCGATCAGGGTATTCACATAGAGCCCCTGTTTGGCGTCATAGGTGTCTGCACCCTTGGTATATCCGCCCGCCGGGGAGAGAAAGAAGGATTCTATATCCGCTTCAAAACGCTTTTCGGTGGTGATCATAATTTGTTCCCCTTATGTAAAGTTATCCTCTGTTGTGCTTATTAAAATATGCAGCGATAACTGCACAAAACTCTGCCATTGCCTGCTGCTGATAGGCAGGCTCGATTTTGTCGCAGCCGTCCAGAAAATCAGACAGTGCCTTCGCTGTGTCCTGTACCTGCTTGACCTGCGAAAAATGGTGCTCCGCCTGTGCCTGCTGCTGAATATAGTCATAGTTCCAAATGTTGTAAAACTGGTTCATTTATATGACCTCCTTTTTGCCCGTCACATACTCATAAATCAGAGATTTCTTGTAGTTTTCGATTTCGGTCAGGTATTGCTGTTTCTTTGCTATCAACACCTCTATACCACTACATTTTTCATTCAAGTATCGCACTATTTCTAACTGTTCCTCGTTGCATGGAATAAAAACAGAATAATTCCGGACAAATGTAGGGGACACTCTCTTTAATCCACCCGTTCCAGTCATTGTTGCACAGGCATATTGCTTGAAAATGTCATTTTGCAAATAGTAGAAAATGAATTCTGTATTTATACTTTGTGGGCGAATTACAAAAAGCTCGGAGCTTCCAAAACCAACCCCAGCTGAAAGCCCTTGCATAATGGCAATATTTCCGTTCTCAAAGCAAGGTGTGACCTTAGCAAACACAATATCTCCATCTTGATACTGTGTATAGGAAGAAGATAAAGCAGAAAAATGGGCTTCGCGATTCTCAAAATAGCCATTTTTTATGCACTCCATTGGAGTAAATGTTACCAAGCTATCTTCAGAAAGGTGACTTGTATTACACGATGGGGCAAACTCAGTGCAGTATTTTATTTTGCTCGCTGTCCACTCCGCCGGAATTTCTCCAATCCATTCAATGCCGCTGTCCTTCATTGGCCTGTCGCCACGGATGCCCTTGGTGACTGCCTGCGTAATGACCGCCTGTTTCAGCTTTTTGTATTCTTCAATGGACGCACGAGTCTTTTCTAACACAGCGTCGATCTCGGCGCACTCCGCATCCAAAAACGCCGCAATGCGCTCCTGCTCGGCATATTCCGGGACAGGAACAGTAATAGATTTCATTTCCTGCCAGCGGGTTGTCCAAAGATCGGCTACAATTCCGTGTCCCCACTTATAAAACTCATCCGCAAACAATGTGGTGTGGAAAAGCCAGTTGTAATAGCCGGGATGCATAGCCGTCCTCGGTGTCAAAATGATATTGATTAGGGAAACAGACCCATCTAACGGAGAAATACCACAAGAACCACGACGGTCAGAGCGGCTGTTGATTGCAAAGTCTCCAACCCGCACCAGTTTTCTGTTGTCTCCGTCGTCCGTCTTTGCAGCGGTAGCAAGCTGCGGCAGAATGCCTTGCATTGTCACCGATAACGGCTGATAATCTTTGTCGGAAACCTTTTCATTTCGCTGCGTATATAGGCTTCCAATTTTCGAAAGCTGCCAATCCTGCGGTATAGCCCCAACCCACTCAATCCCGCTGTCTCTCATTTTACGCATTGACGCTCACCTCAACGATCTGAGCGACAGCAAAAAATGCATAGCACAACACGGGGGTCGTCATATTGCGGATGATAGGGTTAGCTTTTCCCTTGATAAACCAGGAATTAATAACCAACAAAACAGCCGTCACTCCGACAACGATCCATACCGATACAATATTGATAATCGCAGGGAAGGAAGTATGTATCAAAGTCAAAAGTGCAGAAATAGAAACCCCAAGTCCAAAACTGTTCCATATTTCCACAAACTTGCTATCTGCCTCAACCTTGCTTTCATCTGCCGTCGACGCATATATTTTCATACAGCGCAATTCTCCGAAAATGTAATAAAGGATATTCAAAATTGCCGCTGTAAGCGCCGAAAGGAATCCACAATATAAGGGCAAAACAGTTTTTTCCGTCGTTGCATAGGCGACAAACAGTGCTGCCCACAGTGCTACGGCGACATACAGAATTTTATAAACCAGCTTCAGCCGCTTTTCCCGCAGTTCAAACTCAGCCTTAATGTCATCTATCCGCTTTTCTTTCTCCAACACTTTTAGCCCTCCTTATGGAACAGCGTGTTCAGACTGTCGGCAATTTCACGCTCCAGTTTTTGAATCCGCTCCACAATGTCGTCCACCGGCTCCGGCGGCTGATACTCGTAGAAATAGCGGGTCATCGGAATTTCATAGCCCACCTTGGTCTTGCTCTTGTCGATCCACGCATCCGGGGCGTAGGGCAGGACCTCCCGTGCAAAATAGGCGTCAATGTCCTGCACCAGCGGCACATTTTCGGTGTCCCGCAGGGCGGTGTCCGACACCGGCTTGCCCCGCTTCATCACGATCTCGCCGTTTTCGTCCCGCTGCGGACGCTCCACTACGATTTTGTTGTAGCCGAACTCCTCACTGCCGAAAATCTTGCTCTCACAGTACACGCCGGACTTGTCCCCATACACGGCATTGTTCCGGTATTCGCCGTAGGCCTGCACGATCAGTTCCCGGCAATGGTCGCTGATGTCGTTGCGCTTGGTGCCGATGGCTTTGCGGCGCTGTTCATAGCAGTGGGACGCGTCAATGAGCTGCACCTTGCCGCAGCGGCAGGCGGGCTTGTCCTTGCACAGCACCCAGATATAGGTGGAGATGCCGGTGTTCATAAACTGGTCGGTGGAAAGCTGGACAATGGCGTCCAGCCAATCGTTTTCCAGGATATACTGACGGATATTGCTCGGTCCGCTTCCGGCATCACCGGCAAACAGCGGCGAGCCGTTCTGAATGATTGCCATTTTGCCGCCCGGCGCCAGCTTAGACAGGCCGTTGAGCACAAAAAGCTGCTGTCCGTCGCTGATTTTCGGCAGACCGGGCGCAAAGCGCCCCAGCTCGCCCTTGGCAGCTTCGTCCTCCACCGCCTTCTTTTCCCGCTTCCAGTCGATGCCGAAGGGCGGATTGGAAATGCAGTACCGGAAGGTGAAGCCCGGAAACTGATCGTCGGAGAGCGTATCCCCGAACCGCATATTATTGGGATCGCCGCCCCGGATCATCATATCCGCCTTTGCAATGGCGAAGGTGGAGGGGTTAAACTCCTGCCCGAAGCAGGTCACCTCCACATCGCTGTTCAGCTCGTGGATGCGCTCCTCCATACAGGAAAGCATCTGCGAGGTGCCCATCGTCATGTCGTACACGGTCACATTGCCGTCATCCAGTTTGGCGTCGCACAGCAGCAGGTCGGTCATCAGATAGATGATGTCCCGGCTGGTGAAGTGCGCTCCGGCCTCCTCGCCAAAGGACTCGGAAAAGCGCTTGACGAGATCCTCAAAGATATAGCCGCAGTCCACAGCGCTGATCTTATCCGGACCGAGGTAGCCTTTGGGGGAGTTGAACTCCTTGATGACCAGATACAGGCTGTTGCACTCCACCATACGGCGAATGATGTTGTCAAAATCGAACTTGGCCAGCACATCCTGCACATTGCCGGAGAACCCGGCCAGATAGTCCCGGAAATTTGCTTCGATGTTGTCCGGGTCGGCCAGTAGGCTCTCAAAAGTGAAACGGCTGGTGTTATAGAACTGATAGCCGGAGGCACGGGTCAGAAAGCCGTCGATAACCGCCAGCTTCTTAACCTTTTCATATTGCTCGATCACCGCATCGTGGGTGGGCAGCAGGCAGTCGTGAAACCGCTTGACCACCGTCATCGGCAGGATCACGAGGCCATATTCGTGGGGCTTGAACGGCCCGCGAAGCACATCCGCCACATTCCAGATCATCGTGGCCTTTTCCTGTATATTTGCGCCCACGGCGCTGCTTTTCTCGTTAACCATTGCTTTCTCTCCTCATCCGACTGCCACTTCGACCTTTTTACCGCTGAAGGCCACGCCGTATTT
>OLQM01002229.1_pt1 | contig 19479 bp, 15 predicted proteins | sample 1673161 | NCBI WGS metagenome assembly OLQM01 (sample SAMEA3136761, study PRJEB25190) | human gut metagenome | reverse complement strand
CCGCCGAGCAGTTTGTCCATCCATATCGCGTCCTTCTGGCTGTCATACAGATTGTCTATTCCCAGCCCCTTGAGGTCGAGGTCGGGGAATTCCTGGTGCGTCCCGTCGTACTTCGGGCGCACGTAACAGTTGAAAGTACGGTTATAGAGGTCTGTCAGGCGGTCTTTGAAGTCGGACGACTGCTCGCGCAGCCATTCGGGGAAAGCACCCCGGATCTCGTCTATCTTGCTGTTGGCGAGCTGTATGGCCTCCCCGTCACGCACTTTGACCTCCCGCCGTTCGCCGTCCACCCATTTGAGGACGGTCTTGGTGATGTCGGGCGAAGTGTTTTGCAGGGCGTGTTTCAAAAGGTGCAGGCCGTTGTACTTACGGGTCTGCGCGCTGACGGCATACTGCTCCGTGATCTTCACGTTCGTCGCTTCCGCCTTCACGCCGTACTCGTCCAGGTTAGAGGCGAAGGTGATCTTCACCTCCGTATCGAAGAGCGAGGAGGCGAAACGCTCGTAAATACCTTTTGGAATCCACCGTTCGCCCAGGTTGAAGTCCAGGTCGTCGAAAGCGATGGGTTTGGGTGTCGCCTCGCGCAGAGCCTCCAGCGATTCCCGGGCCGGGGCGTGGTCGGGATTCTCCCGCAGGAACGCCTCGATCCGTTCGGCTTTCCCGATGACATTGCCGGCGATGAACTTGTCGGCAACCTCGTAGCCGTCCGTTTCCGGGTTGTAATAGATACGTCCTTTCAGTTCCCCGAGTATTCCCTCCACGGTAGTTCCCGTGAGCGATGCCATGTAGCGAGGTTCCACCCGGCCGTACTTGTTCAGGCTGGCCACAAGGGCCTCCGAAGCGTCGTCGGCGTGCGTGATCTCATCGGGATTGAAGGCCACGGGACGCTCGAAGATGTCGGCTTTGCGTGCCTTGCCGTCGATGTAACGCTCCAGCGATAGAATCTCCGTTCCCCGCGCGTCCATCTTGATCAGGTCGAGGTTGCGTTTGTCATTGAGCCGTCCGAAGCGTTCGGTGAAATTGTCGTAAAGCCGGTTGAGCATCTCCCGCAGGGCGGGGTTCGCCGTCAGCGTTTCCGCCTCGTTGTTATAAAGGTGGTAATAGGCATCGCGTATCTCGATATACATGGAGGCTTTCGTCCGTTGTGCAGGCGTGAGTTCCAGCGGGTGGAACATGGGTTGCAGGGATTCAATCCCCCGCAGGTAGCCGACCCGGTTTTGTCCGTCCGTGACGAGTGTCCCCTCGCGGAAATAGGGGGCGACCTCACCCTCGAACGGGCGGGGTTTCATATCCGCCTCCCGTATCTGCGGCATTTCTTTACCGGGTTCTTCCTCCTCCGGATTTTCCGACGTGTCGAACAAGCTGCCCGTTCTCGGCGTACCGGCGGCTTGTTTCCGTCTGTCTTTCGGGGCTTCCGTCGGGGGGCGTACCGCCTGCCGTTCCCGCTGTTCCGGGGTTTCCTGCTGCCGGGCGCTTTGTCGGCGCAGTTCCGCCCTCCGTTCCGGGGTAAGCGACATCATCATCTCGTAAAAGCCGTTGATCGGCGGGTTATCCTCCCAGTTCAGGGAGGCATACAAGTCTTCGGGATCACGCTCCGGTGGCGTCGCTTTCGGCATTTCGCTCTTCTGTTCCTCCGGAGAGGAGGCCGGGGCGAATAACGAGGGTTGCCGGGGCGTCTTCCGCTTTGCTCCCCGGCGGCTGTTCCTTTTCTTGGATATACCGAGTTCTGCCTGCCGCCGCTCCTCGGCGCTGAAGCCGAACAGGTCGTAGAGCGTCAGCAACGGTTCCTGCTGCACGTTTACCGGTTCGGCAGCCGCCGTTTCCACCGTGTCGAAAAGCGACCCGGCGAAGCCCTCCCGCGGTTTCGGTTCCGTTGTTCCGCCCACGTGCTGCACGGGAGTATCCGCCATGCCGAAATCTTCGGGTTTCGGCGGGTGCTGCTCCCACAAGCGATTCTCCCGCTCCTTCGACCAGGCCCCGAAGTCGGCCAGATCCTCTCCGGTCGGTTCTCCGGCGGGTGTGGCGGCAGAATCCGGTAACACTTGTCCGGGTTTGTTTTCGATTCGGGTAATCTCCCCGGTTTCGGTATCGACATGGTAGCCCTGCGCCGCCATTTCTGCGACGACGCGGCGTTTTTCCTCCTCTTCCCGCTGCTGCTGAAGGTTACGGGCGTCGGCGATAATCTCCTTGACGATTTCTCCGGCAAGGCGGGGCTCGTGTCTTTCGGCACGCTGGCGTTCCGCCTGACGGGGACGGGACAATTCCCGCTCCGGTGTACCGGGTGTCTGTTCCGGAGCATGTTCCAGGCAATAACTCTCGTTGAAATGCCGGTTGAAATCCTCCGAGAGCATACGCCGCATCTCCCGGTCGATGCCGTCCACGCCCTCCGCGTGGGTGAACTCCATCGCCGGTTTGCCGTAGGGGTCTTTGCCTACTTTGGCCTCGGTATGGATCACTCTGTCGAACGACTGGAAAAGGTTGTTTATCCGGATGCCGTTCGACAGCTTGCGGGATTCGATGAAATCCCGCTGCCGTTCGGACAGTTCCCCCGTGGCGGCTTTCTTTTGCAGGATAACCAGGTCGCTGCCGACCTCCGTCCCCGCGTGTTCTGTAAAGAGGTTGTTCGGCAGCCGGATGGCCGATACGGGCTCGCAGCGGTTCATCAGCCACTCGCGCACGGGGCGTCCCTGCTCGGCGTTCAATACTCCCTGCGAGGTGATGAATGCCACCAGGCCGCCCTCGCGTACCATATCGACGGACTTCATGAAAAAATAGTTGTGCAGCGCCCGTGTGCCTTGCCGCCGCACGGGGTCGGTATGGGTGGAGAAGAACGGGTCGAAGAGCGCCACGTCCCCGAAAGGGATGTTGCTCACGGCCACGTCGTAGTAACCGGCGTATTTGGGTTCGATGCGCTCGAATCCCTGTACCCGCACCTGTTTTTCGGGGTGCAGGTGCTTCAGGATCAACCCCGTGGCGGGGTCTTTCTCGAAGCAGGTGATCTCCGCGTAGGGGTCGTGGAAATCCACGGCATTGACGAAAACCCCCGTTCCCGCGCTGGGGTCAAGAATACGTTTGGGGGCGATCCGCGTGTCCCATATCGCCTCCACGATGGCGTCTGCCACTTTCGGGGGCGTGTAAAAAGCCGTCAGGACGGAGTTCTTGATCCCGTCCATGTAGCGCTTGTATTCCCGTTCGTCGGGGGTGTTCGCCCTGATGACCTCTTGCAACTCGGCCACGAGCGTTGCCATGCCGTCCTTGTCCGGTTTCCCGGTGGGGTTTTCCAGCACTTCCTTGATGGCGCCGAAGCCGCTGTAGGCGCCGAGTGTCCTTTCTTCTTCGGGAGTCGGCGCCCGCCGTTCCCTGTCGAGCGTGAAGGCCGTCTTCAGCGCGTCGATATTCTGGCGGAGGTGGGTTTTCTTATTGAATGCCATCTTCGAGAAGTATTTGGACGGTTCCCGTCAGTTCGGTATAGAACAGTTCGTAGTCGGGCGTGTCGGCGAAGTCGTCCGTGAGGTCGTACTTCTCCAACACCCCGCGGCAGAGGGGCAGCAGGCGTAGAGCCACCTGCCGGGCGGTATCCTCGGGAATCTCCGCCTCGAATTCCCTCCAGAGGATGTTTACCAGCGTGTTGTAGGGTGAAAAGTGCAGTCCGCGGCAGAGTTCCTCGCGGGCAATTTCTTCGGCCTCGATGTGGTTGCAGCCCGAACGGATCGCCTCGCTGTACGCTTGGGCGGCGCTGTCGGCCCGCTCGGCGATGAACTCACTTTCGGCGATGAGTTCCGGGTGGCTGTCCTTGAGGTAGGATAGTAACGAAAGTCCGTAATAGGACAATTCCCCCGTGGGGGTATGGTGTTGCTTGTCTGGCATGATAAGAATTTTTAGTGGTCGTTGATAATCGGGGAAGAGAAAGGCGCCCCGGGTTCCCACCCGAAGCGCCGACCACTGAAAAAATCCTTATCAAACAAGCGTATCTCGTTATGACAGGTCTTTTCCAGTGGCAAAGGTAACGATTATTTCCGTTTGTTCCCCTGTCCCCGTTTCGGATTGTTGCGCGGTGCGAAGTCGAAGACAGTCTTATACTCCTTGTCGAGCATGAGTGCCGCCTCGAATTGCTCGCCGTTGCTCTTGGTGAACCCTTTGATGACCGAGGTTCGGCCTTTGGTCAGCAGTTCGAGACACACGTCGGCGACCTTGCCGCCCTCGTTCTCGATATATACGAATATATTGTTCATGGATTACTTCTGCGGATTTAACCGAGCGTGTGGCTCGCGATAAGTTCGACCATCAGTGAATTGATATCCTCGTCGGAAGACGTGAGTTTCTTGGCCTCCTTGGCCTGAAACACCACGTTCTCGATCTTCTTGACCTTGGTGGGCGAACCCGCAAGGCCCAGCTGCTGCGGATCGGGATTGACGTCGGCGGCGGCCCACTCGACGATCTGCAGGTACTCCTTGGCGGCGGCGCGCTTGGCGGCCGGCGAGTCGGGAGCTGCGGCGATCTCCGATTTGGCGAGGGCGAATTTGCAGGTCATCACGCGCTTGGCGTTGCGCGGACGGCATTCGGGAGCCGACGCGTTGACCGTAACGACCACAGGAACGGGCGTCTCGACCGTCTCCATGCCGCAGTTCAGGCGGCGTTTGATGACCAGCGAATCCGCTTTGATTTCGGTAATCTCCTCGGCATAGGTCACCTGCGGCAGGCCCAGCTTCTCGGCCACCTGAGGTCCGACCTGCGCCGTATCGCCGTCGATGGCCTGACGGCCCGCGAAGATGATGTCGGGAGCGATCATTTTCAGCGCGCAAGAGAGCGCGTACGACGTGGCGAGGGTGTCCGAACCGGCGAACTCGCGGCCCGTAAGCAGATAGCCGCCGTCGGCCCCGCGGAACATGGCGTCGCGGATAATGTCGGCGGCGCGCTGCGGACCCATCGTAAGGATATGAACCGTGGAGCCTTCGGTGCGGTCTTTCAGCGCGAGCGCCATTTCGAGCGCATTGAGGTCCTCCGGATTGAAGATGGCCGGCAGCGCCGCGCGGTTGACCGTCCCTTCGGGGGTCATCGCATCCTTACCCACATTGCGGGTATCGGGCACCTGCTTGGCCAATACGACAATTTTAAGTGCTTTTTTCATAAGGTTATAGTTACAAAATTAAATCGGTTTCGTTGTTTCGGACGCCGCGGCAGGCGGAAAACTCCGCGCACGGGGCCGCATCTCCGGCCGCAATACGGCATGCAGGATACATTCGGCGCGGCATACGCGGCATGCGACATGCGGCGGCCCAAAGGCTCCCCTACCGGACGATCGTTTCGCCGCGGTCGGGACCGACGGAGATGATCTTCACGGGAACGCCCGTCTCGCGCTCGATGAATTCGACGTACGTCTTGAATGCGGCCGGGAAGTCGTCGTAGCTCTTGCAGTCGCGCAGGTCGCACTTCCAGCCTTCGAACTCGCGGTAGACGGGTTTCAGGTCGTCGCCGACCTCATAGGGGAAATACGACGTACGTTTGCCGCCAACCTCGTATTCGGTGGCGACGCGGATGGTCTCGAAATCGTTCATGACGTCGGACTTCATCATGATGAGCTGCGTCACGCCGTTGATCATGATCGAATATTTCAGCGCGACAAGGTCGAGCCAGCCGCAGCGGCGTTCACGGCCCGTAACGGCGCCGTATTCATGGCCGATACTGCGCATCCGGGCGCCCGTTTCGTCGAACAGCTCCGTAGGGAACGGGCCGCTGCCCACGCGCGTGCAGTAGGCCTTGAAGATGCCGTAGACCTCGCCGATACGGTTCGGGGCGATGCCCAGACCGACGCAGGCGCCGGCGCAGACGGTATTCGAGGAGGTGACGAACGGATACGATCCGAAGTCCACGTCGAGCAGCGTGCCCTGAGCGCCTTCGGCCAGAATGCTCTTGTCCTGAGCCAGACACCCGTTGACGAAATATTCGCTGTCGATGATGTTGAAACGCTTGAGGTATTCGACGGCCTCGAACCACTTCCGTTCCAGTTCCGCAATATCATATTCATAACCCAGACCGCGCAGAATGCTCTCGTGGCGCGCCTTGGCCCGTGCATAAATCTGCCGGAAATCGGCGCTCAGCACGTCGCCGACGCGCATGCCGTTGCGGCTCACCTTGTCGGTATAGGTCGGACCGATGCCTTTGCCCGTGGTGCCGATCTTGGCGCTGCCCTTGGCCGCTTCGTAAGCCGCATCGAGAATGCGGTGCGTCGGCAGGATCAGGTGGGCTTTCTTCGAAATGCAGAGTTGTTTGGTCAGGTCGTGGCCGCTGGCTGCGAGCGCCTCGGCCTCCTCGCGGAAGAGGACGGCGTCAATGACAACGCCGTTGCCGATGATGTTGGTTTTTCCGCCCTGAAATATGCCCGAAGGAATCGAGCGGAGTACGTATTTCTCGCCGTTGAACTCCAACGTGTGACCGGCATTGGGACCGCCCTGAAAACGGGCGACGACCTCGTAGGCAGGCGTCAGCACATCCACGACTTTTCCCTTGCCCTCGTCACCCCATTGCAGGCCGAGGATAACGTCAACTTTTTTCATTGTATCCGGTTGTATTTTTGTGTGCAAAAGACATTTTTTGCATCCAAAGGTACGAATTATTATCCGAAATACCCAATTCGCCGCGGCGACTTTTCAACAATGTATCAGAAATCGGGCACGGGAAAATCATCCCGCAGAGAAAAAACAAAGCACTTGGCGAAATCGGCGGAATAAAATTCGGCGGCTCCGGAGCGGGACGGGCAGATAGACGGACGGGGCAGACGGACAAAGCGGACAGAGCGGACGGGGACGAATGAGCGGAGAGACGGAGAGACAAAGCAGGCGGATGGACGAGCAGACAGAACAGATGAACAGGAGACGGAACAGCCGAACGAATAGACAAACGGACAAACGGACGGTTGGACGAGCGGACAGAACAGATGGAACAGATGGAACAGATGGACAGGAGGCGAAACAGCCGAACGAATGGACAAACGGGCGGATGGACGAGCGGACAGAGCAGGACAGAACAGGACAGAGCAGACAGAGCAGACAGAACAGACAGAACAGGACGAACAAGCAGAGAGACGAAGCAGACAGGCAAAGCAGACAGACTGCAGACTCCTCGCACCGCCATTCGGAAGATTCGCAAAACACCGGACTGAATCATGTCGCAGGCGAAAAAAACGACAATCCCGCCCCGGAGAAACCGGACGGGAGCGAAGACCGGGAGCAGAAACCGGGAGTGGATCGGACGGGAGTGGATCGGACGGGAGTGGATCGGACGGGAGCGGATCGGACGAAAGCGGATCGGCCAAAAAGACGATACGGAATCAGCGGACGATTATTTCGGTATGTCCGTCGGCGCTGACGCTCTGCGATGCGCGGCAGTAGACGGTCGTGAGCGGAGGATTGCCGCCCGCGTCGGCCTTAAGCCGGTCCGAGCAGGGCCGCAGGTCGAGCGTCACGAGCCGGTTGCCGCTGCAGTCGAGCAGGCGGAGCGCTCCGGCGGATTTGAGGTCCAGCAGCGTGAGCGCATTGTCCGCGCAGTTCAGCTCCAGAAGAGCGCGCAGGCCGTCCAGATCGAGCGAAGCGATGCAGTTACGGCTGCAATCGAGCGTCTGCAACAGCGTACACTTGCGCAAATCGAGCTGCGTGAGGTCGTTGCCGCTGCAGTCGAGCCGTTCGAGCCGCGAGAATTCGCCGATCTCCCACATATGCGCGATGCCGCGGTCAGGGCAGTCCATTTTCAGGACGCGCTGCGCTTCGTAGCGCGAAATGCGTCCGTCGTGGTCGATGTCGAAATGCTCAAGGCAATAAGCCTCGAATGCGGGATCTGCAAAAGTGATGTATACGCGCTTGTTCTTGTCGTCGCGTTCGTCGTCCGCAAGGCCGCAGGCCGCAAGAAGCGCAAACGCGAGGAGAGGAACGAAGCGGGTCATAGGCCTCAGATGTTTACGTCGTCGTCGGAGTCGTCGCCGCCGTCGGAATTGCCGTCGTCCTGAATCTCGTCGGCACCCTTGATCTCGTCGTCGTAGTAGTCCTTGTCGTCGTCCTCCTGCGCATTGTCGTCGATCTTGACGTCGATCTTAACCATGTAGGCGATTTCGTCCGTATCGAACGGTACGGCATAGAAAAAATCTCCGTTGGGCTTGTCCACGCGCATCATCGCTTCGGTGAACCCCAGCGGGTATTTCTGCTTGACGGCCTCCTGCAGTTCGGGGGCCAGATTATGGAAGCTCGTTACGATATGTTTCTTCGTCGTATTCTGTTTAGCCATAATAATGTTTGGAAATTTTCTGCAATTATAAGCAAAATTTACATATCGCGCCACATACTCAATTTTTTTTTGCATTTTTTTTGAATTTGCAGGTAGTTACGAACAAAATACGTACCTTTACGCACGTTATACTTATATTATGATACGCGAGAGAATCGAAGAGCTGCGGCGGCAGCTTGAGTACCATAACTTCAGATATTACGTCGAAAACGCCCCCGAAATCTCCGACTTCGAATTCGACGCCATGATGCGCGAACTGCAGGATCTGGAGCGCGCGCATCCCGAAATGGCCGATCCCAACTCACCTTCGGTACGCGTCGGAAGCGACATCACCGCGGAGTTCCGAAGCGTGAAGCACCGGTTTCCGATGCTTTCGCTCGGCAACACCTATTCGCCGGACGAGCTGCACGAGTTCATCGAGCGGATCGAGAAGGAGACGGGTCCCACGGAATTCGTCTGCGAGCTGAAGTTCGACGGCACGGCCATATCGCTCACCTACGAGCATGGCCGGCTGTTGCGCGCCGTGACGCGCGGCGACGGCACGCAGGGCGATGACGTGACGGCCAACGTCCGCACCGTGCGGACAGTACCCCTCAGGCTCAGGGGCGACGACTGGCCCGACTATTTCGAAATACGCGGCGAGATACTGATGCCCTACGCCTCGTTCGACAAGATCAACGCCGAACGCGAGGCGGCCGGGGAGACGCTTTTCGCCAATCCGCGCAACGCCGCGGCCGGAACGCTCAAGCAGCAGGCTTCGGCGGTGGTCGCGCGGCGCGGTCTGGACTGCACGCTCTACCAGCTGGCGGGCGACGACCTGCCCTTCACGAACCATTGGGAGAGTTTGCAGAAGGCACGCGAATGGGGATTCAAGATTTCGGACCAGATGCGCATATGCCGCAGTGCGGAGGAGATAGACGCCTACATCGCCCATTGGGACGAAGCGCGCAGGGAACTCCCCTTCCCCACCGACGGCGTGGTAATCAAGGTAAACGACTTCGGCGTGCGGCGGCAGCTGGGATTCACGGCCAAGGCCCCGAAATGGGCCGTGGCCTACAAGTTCAAGGCCGAGCAGGCTTTGACGCGGTTGGACAGCGTGGCCTTTCAGGTGGGACGCACGGGAGCCATAACGCCCGTGGCCAACCTCGAACCGGTGCTGCTGGCCGGCACGACGGTACGCCGGGCGACGCTGCACAACGCCGAACAGATGGCCCTGCTGGACATACGTCTGGGCGACATGGTATACGTCGAGAAAGGCGGCGAAATCATTCCCAAGATCACGGGCGTGGAGCTTTCGCAGCGGCCGGCAGACAGCAGGCCGTTCGAGTACATCACGGTATGTCCCGAATGCGGCACGCCGCTGGTCAAATACGAAGGCGAGGCGAAGCACTACTGTCCAAATCAGGGCGGATGCCGTCCGCAGATCATCGGACGCATCATCCACTTCATCCGCCGCAAGGCGATGGACATCGAGGGGCTGGGCGAAGAGACCGTCGAGCTGCTTTACGAAAACGGGCTGGTGCGCGACGTGGCCGACCTGTACGACCTGCAGGCTCCGCAGCTGGCGTGTCTGCCGCGGCTGGGCGAGAAGTCGGCCGACAACATCATCCGGAGCATCCGGGGATCGGTCGAAGTGCCCTTCAGGCGCGTGCTGTTCGGGCTGGGAATCCGCTTCGTGGGCGAAACCACGGCCAAATACCTCGCGGAACACTTCCGGTCGCTCGACGCGGTGATGAAAGCCACGCGCGAGGAGCTGACCGAAGCCGACGAAGTGGGCGGACGCATCGCCGACGCGATCATCGAATACTTCGCCGACGAGAAGAACCTCGCCATCATCCGCCGCCTGCGCGACGCGGGCGTGAAGTTCGAAGCCGAAGCGCGCGAGCTGGCGTCGGAGTCGCTCGCGGGAAAGAGTTTCGTGATATCGGGCAAATTCTCGAACCACAGCCGCGACGAGCTGAAAGAGCTGATCGAAATACACGGCGGCAGGAACCTCGCGGCCGTATCGGCGAACGTCGATTACATCGTGGCGGGCGAGAATATGGGTCCGGCGAAGCTCAAGAAAGCCGAGAAGCTGGGCGTGAAGATCATCTCCGAAGAGGATTTTATCGCCATGATCGGCAGCGACGAAATACCCGCCGCAAATGCGGCGGAAAAGCGGACCGAAGGGAGTGCGGAAGGGGGCGCGGCGCACAAGGATGCGGCCGAGCCGGAGCTGTTTTAGCGGCAGGCGCAACCGGATAGGCCGTCCCCGCCGGTACGAAGAAACGGCGGCGGGAACGGAAGAGACGACAACGGCGGGAACAGAAGAAGCCGCGGCGGCGGAAGTTGGAAACACGGCAGTGAAGGCAGGAAACGCAATGCCGAAAGAAGGCTAAAACGCAGGCGGAAACGGAAGCAGGAGACACAACAGCGGAAGCAGGAAACGCGGCGGCGGAAGTTGAAAACACGGCAGTGAAGGCAGAAGACGTAATGCAGAAAGAAGGCTAAAACGCAGGGCGGCAAACGAAGACGCTGCGGCAGAAGCAGGAGACACAACAGCGGAAGCAGGAAACGCGGCGGCGGGAACGGCGTAAGCGCCGGATCGCGGAAGACAGCCGTCGAAAAAGAAACTACGAACAAAACCGGAATACGATGATAAGAGAGAAACTGACAGGCGTGGGGGTCGCGATGATAACCCCCTTCACATCGGACGGACGCGTCGATTATCAGGCATTGGCGCGCATGATAGACTACGTAATAGAAGGCGGCGTGGATTACATCGTGGCGCTCGGCACCACGGCCGAAACCCCGACGCTCTACATGCCCGAACGCGCGGTGATCGCCATGTTCATCACCAACCATATCGCAGGCCGCGTGCCGCTGGTGATGGGCTGCGGCGGAAACTCGACGTCGGAGGTGCTGGACCAGCTCCGCGAATTCGACCTGCGGGGCGCGGACGCCATCCTGAGCGTGACGCCCTACTACAACAAACCTTCGCAGGAGGGACTTTACCAGCATTTCCGCACCGTATCGGAGCATTCGCCCCTGCCCGTGATACTCTACAACATACCGGGCCGGTCGGGCGTGAACATGACCGCCGAGACCACGCTGCGGCTGGCGCGCGACATGAAGAACGTCATCGGCATCAAGGAGGCGTCGGGCGACATCGAGCAGATGCAGCGCATCCTCGACAACCGCCCCGAAGGGTTTCTGGTGCTGTCGGGCGACGACGGCATGACGCTCGACCTGATGCGCCGCGGCGGCGAAGGCGTGATTTCGGTGGCGGCGAACGTATTTCCCAAACGTTTCATGCAATGCGTCGGTCATGCCAAGCAGGGCGATTTCGACCGCGCCGAAGAGGAGTACAGGGCGCTCGACGAAGCGGTGCACGCGCTCTTCGAGGAGGGAAATCCCGTGGGTGCGAAATGCGCGCTCTCGGTGATGGGCAAAATCGGCCCCACGATGCGGCTGCCGCTGGTCGAGGGTTCGCAGGCGCTGCGCGAAAAGTTCAGCCGGCTGATTGCGGAATACGATTTGCGCTGATTCCGCGTTAGTGTCTAAAATACGGACTAAAACACGGACTAAAACACGGATATGAAAAACTTACTGCTGTTACTGCTTCTGCTTCCGGCGCTGGCCGCGGCGAAGGTTCCCGACGAGGAGGATATTCAGAACAAGACGATGGACGCCGAGTCGCCGTTCTACTATCCGTCGCTGATGATGCGCTACAACGCCGGCGACGAAACGCTGACCGACGAGGATTACCACTACCTCTATTACGGCTACGCCTATCAGGAGAGCTACAAACCGCTGGACTCGAATCCCGATCTGGACAAGCTGCTGTTGATGGCTTCGGGACTCGATCCCGACAAACCGGCCGTCGAGACGCTCGAAGCGATGCTCTACACGGGCGAAGATGCGCTGGCCCGCGATCCGTTCAGCCCCAAGATCCTCAACCTGATGGCCTACGCCCACGGCGCGCTGGGCAACAAACTGCAGGAAAAGATGTACTACAACCGGATGCAGGGCGTCATCCGGGCGATCCGGGAGTCGGGAGACGCGCTGACGCAGAAAACGCCGCGCCATATCCTGATGTTCGACCACGCGCTCGACGTGATGGCCACCGAAGGGCTTTCGTACGACAAGAGCCGCATCATCAGCCGAACGGTGGAGTTCATCCCGCTGACCGTACCCTACACGGTGGAGGGCAAGAAGCGCAAGGGACTCTACTACGACTTCGGACGCATATACTGGAACAAACCCGAAGGTTATACCTATAAACGCGACCGCACATGGCAGTTCAACAACCTCAAACCCCGTACGTACAAATAATCCGGCGCACGTTCGCCCTGCTGCTGGCGCTGGCGGTTTTCGCCGGCTGCGAAAAGGAGCGGGAGCCGGCGGAAATAACGAGCTCGCAGGAAGAAGCGGTGCTGCGCAGCACGGCCGGATCGGCAGCGGCGTTCACCGTGACGGCGACCGGACCGTGGACGCTGACCACCACGGGCAGCGGATTCGGCATCTCCCCCACCGCAGGCGGCCGGGGCGAGACGACGGTAACGGTGACGGCGTCGGACGGGAATCCGGGCCGCAGCCGCGTCAAGCTGGGGACGGTCGCGCTGACTCTGAACGCAGGAGGCGCGCAGTGCAGCGTCACCGTGTCGCAGAGTCCGGCGACGGCGACGCAGACCATGCTGCTCTACATGCCGGGACGGGATTTGCTGAAATTCTACAAGCAGAATATCGACGGCGTCCTGAAAGCCGTCGATGCGAACGTTCCGGGCGACGGCCGCGTATTGGTCTGCTATCAGCCCAACGCGCACTCGCAGGCCGAAATGTACGAGGCGTATTTCAACGCCGAAAAGCAGGCGGCCGCATTCGCGCTGCTGAAAACCTACGACGATTTCGCGGCGGCCGATCCCGCATGCGTACAGCGCATGCTGGCCGACGTGGAGGCGCTCGCCCCGGCGCAGCATTACGGGATCATCGTCGGCTGTCACGGCAAGGCGTGGGTGCCCGCGAATCAGGGAGCGCTCAGCTACTCGGCCCGGATGTCGAAGGAGCTGGAGGATTTATGGACCCCGGCGCCGGGGGCGCTGACGACCCGTTCGTTCGGCGACACGGGGCGGTCGATCGACATTACGGACTTCGCGGCGGCGGTCAAGGCCCAGAATTACAGGACCGACTACCTGCTTTTCGACGCCTGCTTCATGGCCAATATCGAGACGCTTTACGACCTGCGCGAATGCACGGACTACGTGATTGCCGCGCCCTGCGAAATCATGGGAGAGGGATTCCCCTACGAGCGGGCGATGCCGTGGTTCTTCACCGACGGCGGCAAAACCCGCGATCTGACAAAGGTGTGCGAAGCGTTCTGGAACTTCTACATGAACGACGCGACGACCCAATCGGGCTGCATTTCGCTGGCCGTGATGTCTGAAATGGAGGGCATGAAGGAGGTCATGCGGCGCATCAACGCAGCGTCGAAAAAGTCTTATACCGAGGAGCTGCAAAGCTACGAGGGAATGTCTTCGCACATATTCTACGATCTGGGCCACTGGGTCGAACTGGCCTGCGGCGACGCGGGGCTGAAAGAGGATTTCAAAGCGCAGCTGGACAAGGCGTTTCCCAAAGCCGCACGGCTCAGCACACCGGGATTCTACTCGGCGTACAACGGCCGGATGAACCCCGTCGCCTACTATTCGGGGGTGTCGTTCAGCGAACCGTCGGACAAATACGTCGAGGAGAACAAGCAGACGAGCTGGTACCGGGACACGCATTGAATGAAAAAGGGTGATTCTTGCGAATCACCCTTTTCCGTTATTCGTACTGGCCGGACTTGAGCCGTTCGACCTCCTCGCGGGAGAGGAAACGCCATGCACCGCGCTTGAGGTTCTTTTTCGTCAGACCCGCATAGTAGACGCGGTCGAGCTTGGTGACGGTATAGCCGAGGAACTCGAAAATACGGCGCACGATGCGGTTGCGGCCCGAATGGATCTCGATGCCGACCTCCTGCTTGTTGTCCTTGACATAGGAGATCTCATCGGCGAAAATCTCGCCGTCTTCGAGCGTAATGCCCTCGGCGATGCGGTCCATGTCGGCGCGCGTCAGGGGTTTGTCGAGCGACACCTGATAGATTTTCTTCTTCCGGAAGGCCGGATGGGTGAGCTGCTTGGTCAAATCGCCGTCGTTGGTGAACAGCAGCAGTCCGAGGCTGTTCTTGTCGAGACGCCCCACCGGGTAGATGCGTTCCGTGCAGGCGCCCTGCACCAGCTCCATGACGGTTTTGCCCGCATGCGGATCGTCGAGCGAAGTCACATAGCCCTTGGGCTTGTTGAGCACAAGATAGACCTTCTTTTCGCCCTGCACGCGGCTGTCGTTGAATTTCACCTCGTCGGTGGGCAGCACCTTGGTGCCCAGCTGGGTGACGATCTGACCGTTGACGGTCACCAGACCCGCCGTGATGAAATCGTCGGCCTCGCGGCGCGAGCAGAGTCCCGACTGGGCCAGAAAGCGGTTCAGGCGCATTTCGCCGATCTGCTTTTCGGGCGTGAATTTCGGATAGGAAGCCGGCTTGTCGTCGTGCTTCCGGAATCCGGGCTTATAGGGTTTGTCGCCGAACCTGCGGTCGCCGGACTTTTTGTCCGCGAACCGACGGTCGCCGGCGGGCTTGTCGCCGAATTTACGTTCGCCGTAGGGTTTATCGCCGAACCTGCGGTCGCCGGACTTCTTGTCTGCGAACCGACGGTCGCCGGCGGGCTTGTCGCCGGATTTACGTTCGCCGTAGGGTTTGTCGCCGAACTTGCGGTCGCCGAATTTCTTGGGTCCCCGGTTGTCGCCATAGGCGGGTTTTTCGCCGCGGGGCTTATCGCCGAAACTGCGGCGCGGTTTGTCGCCGTCGCGGTAACGTTCGTCCGAACGGGCGCGGTCGCCCTGCCGTTCGTCGCCGAAACTGCGGCGCGGTTTGTCGAATGCAGGACGGTTGTCCTCCGTAAAGTGGGGATTGTACGACGCCCGCTTGACGGGCTTGCGGTCATCGGACGGCTGCTCCGAATCGGCAGCATCACGCTGCAAACGCGGGCGACGCTCGACACGCTCCGCCGTAGCGGTCACGGTACGCTGACGCTTGTCGCGTCCGAAACGCGTAAGCACCGAGGTCGAGTCGTTTTTAAAGTCTTTCATAATCAGTTTGAATGTTTACGCGGCAAAGTTAATCGAATTTTCCGGATAAAAGCATATTGCGTGCCCGATTCGGAGATAAAAGCCGCAGGCCGTTACAAATTCGCCGCTTTTGCGTTATCTTTGCATCCATAAACAACGCCCGGCGCCGTTTGCCGGGTATTTCCCCGTCGCTTTCCATGAACATGAACCGTGAAATACTGCGCATTGCGCTCCCCAATATCGTCTCGAACATCACCGTGCCGCTCATGGGCATCGTCTCGACGGCGATCGCCGGGCACTGGGGTTCGGATACGGCCGCAACGATCGGCGCGCTGGCCATCGGCGTGTCGATCTTCAACTTCATCTACTGGAACTGCTCGTTCGTGCGCATGGGGACCAGCGGACTGACGGCGCAGGCGTTCGGCGCGGGCAACTTCCGCGAATGCACCAACATGCTGGTCCGGGCGCTGCTCGTGGCCGGAGGAATGGGCCTGCTGATGTTGCTGCTGCAATACCCGCTGGGCGAGCTGGCCCTGTGGGGACTCAACGGCAACGACATGACGCGCGAGTACTTCTACGCCCGCATCTGGGCCGTGCCGGCGGGGATTCTGCTGTTCGGCTTCAACGGCTGGTTTACGGGAATGCAGAACGCGCTGATACCGATGTTCACGGCCATCACGGTCAACGTGGTCCATGTGCTGTGCAGCCTCTGGTTCGCATTCGGACTGGACATGGGGATCGTCGGCATCGCCTACGCCTCGGTAATCGCGCAGTGGACGGGCGTGGCCCTCTCCGCCCTGCTGCTCTTCGCATGCTACCGCAGGATACTGACCGGAATCGACTGGGCGGAGGTGGTGAACCTGAAACCGCTCAGGACCTTCTTCATCGTAAACCGCGACATCATGCTGCGCACGTTCTGCATCGTGGCCGTCTACACCTTCTTCACGGGGGCGTCGGCCCGCATGGACGAACCGGCGCTGCTGGCCGTGAATACGCTGCTGCTGCAGTTGTTTACGCTCTTCTCGTACATGAACGACGGATTCGCATACGCCGCCGAAGCCCTGACGGGCCGATTCATCGGCGCACGCGACGAAGGGGCGCTGCGCGACTGCCTGCGCCGCTGCATCGCGTGGGGCACGGCCGTGTCGGTGCTGTTCGTCGGCATCTATATCGGCTGGTGGCGCGAACTGGTGGGGCTGTTCGTGGACAGCACGGCGCCCAATGCCGCGACGATCGTGGAGCTGGCGGGAGAGTATATCGTATGGATCATCCTGATTCCGGTCGCCAGCGCCATGCCCTTCATCATGGACGGCATCATGGTCGGAGCGACCGAGACGCGCGTCATGCGCAACTCGATGTTCTGGGCCACGGCGGCCTATTTCGGCATCTTCTACGTCGGTTACGCGATAATCGGCAACAACGCGCTCTGGCTGGCATTCACGCTCTACATGTTCCTGCGCGGGGTGCTCCAATACTTCATGACGCACCGCCTGCGGTCGATCTATGTGAAAGCGACAGTCTGACCGCCATGGAACTGCCCCCTGATTCGCTCTACATCAAATACGTCCGCCTGAAAGAGGAGGGCGAAACGCCGCAGACCTATCCGTACACCGTTCCGGCGCTGGCCAACTTCCGGCGGCTGGAATTCCGCAGGCCCGTGACCTTCATCATGGGCGAGAACGGCATGGGAAAATCGACGCTGCTCGAAGCCATAGCCGTCAAGGCGGGATTCAATCCCGAAGGAGGGTCCAAGAACTTCCGGTTCGCAACGCGCGCCAGCCATTCGGACCTTTACGAACATATCGTTCTGGGACGCGGTCTTCAGCCGCGCGACGGCTATTTCCTGCGGGCGGAGAGTTTCTACAACGTGGCGACGGAAATCGAAAACGTCGCCGACGGCGTACTGAAATATTACGGCGACAAGTCGCTGCACCAGCAGTCGCACGGCGAAAGTTTTCTGGCACTGCTCGGACACCGGCTCTTCGGACACGGACTTTATATTTTCGACGAGCCGGAAGCCGCACTGTCGCCCTCGCGCCAGATGTACATGCTGTGCCGGATGAAGCAGCTGGCCGAGCAGGGGTCGCAGTTCATCATCAGCACCCACTCGCCGATCGTCATGTCCTACCCCGACGCCGAGATATACGAAATCACGGACCGCGGGCTGGAACCGACCGAGCTGGAGGAGACCTCCCACTTCCAGCTGATGAAGCGTTTTATCCTCGACCGCCGGGGAATACTGCGGCAGATGGAGCTGGAGAAGGAATAGCCCCCGAATTAAGTTCGGGGACTATTCCTTATTCGGAGTGCGCACCGGACATAGCATCGGATAAAGCGCCGGACAAAAGAGCGCAAACAAAAACCACCCGGCTCGCAGGAGCCGGGTGGTTCTATATTGCCGGAGGGCTGTCCCGCCCGTTATGCGGCGGTTATTCGCCCTTGGCGGCTTTCCAGAGCGGGAAGTATTTGTCGTACTTCTCCTGAATGCCGGGTTCGTCGCGCAGACGGAAGCAGAGCTGCTTGAGCATGTCGAGCGTATTGAAGTCGTCGGCTTTCAGCTCGTGGGCCTTCTCGAACCACGGAATAGCCTCCATATAGACCGCATTGGCGGCTTTCAGGTCGGCATCGTAAGCGGCCTGACTGCTGTACTGCTTCTCGTTCATCACCTTGTTCATCTCGTCGGCCTTGATCGTGTAGAACACGCCCAGATAATAATTGCCTTCGAAGAGTTCGGGTTTCAGTTCGACGACCTTTTGGAACGATGCGATGCTTTCGTCGTACTGCTTCAGCGCAAAGAAGATACGGCCGCGGCCGAACCAAAGATCCACATTCTCCGGATTGCTCTCGATAGCCGCGTCGATCAGCGCCACCAAGTCGGCGGGGTCGCCCACCGAATCCTCAGGATTGGTGTAGAGCTGCACCAGACCGTCGAGAATACGCTCGTTCTTCGGGAACTTCTTGATACCGGCGACCAGCGCATCCTTGGCTTTCAGAACATTGGCCTTGTCGGCGTCCTTCTGGCCGTAGTAGCAGTGGAAAAGGTAGTAGTAGATATTGCCTTCCTCGTCGTTATAGCCCAGATCGAGCGCCTTGTTCAGGTAATCGGCACCGATGACGTACGATGCAGGGTTCGCAGCGCCGTCCACCGTGCGCAGATAACCCGCATAGTAGAGCAGCGCGGGTTCGGGATTGCCGTGAGCGGGGCTGGACTGGGCTTCGAAAGCCAGTGCATAGGCGTCGGCGGCATCGGCGTAATTGCCGGTGTCGATACCCGTGTTACCTACCTGCGAACAGAAATCGCTGATCTGCTTCAGCCCCTCCTTGACCTTTTCGGCCGTTTTGGGGTCCATTTCATAAGCCTTGTTGTAGGCTTCGATAGCCTTGGCGGGAGCGTCTTCAATCACCCACTGCGTCTGGCTCCAAGTCGCGATCTTGCCGTCCTTGATATATGCCGTGAACCAAGGATAGACCCAAGCCTCGTAGGGAACGTTGACGAGCGTCACCGATTCGGTCGAGGCGGGTTCGCCGACGGCCAGCTTGAGCATCGCGGCGTCCATATTGACGAAAAGGTTCTTCGTCGGTTCGATAGCCGCTTCGTAGAAGGCTTTGCCGCGGTTGATCCACGTCGCAGCCTTGGCGCCCTTCTTCGCATCGGCGATGTCGGCGTCGCTCTTCTCGATCTTGGATACAAGCGCCGACTTGTTGACTTTCTGGGCCTGAACGGCAGGAACTGCTACGAGCATCACCGCAAGGACCGTCAAAAATACTTTTTTCATAACAGATTGAATTTTAATGTTTTAAAGTCATTTCTTCGTTACTCCTCCGCCGGACGGTCCGCTTCGGGAGTGGCGTCATTCCCGGTTGCAGCGACCTCTGCGGATTGTACTTCTTCGTCTTCATCGCCCGCCGCCGGTACGGCCATCACCGAAGCAATGGCGTCGCCCTCGCGCAGGTTGATGATACGCACGCCCTGCGTCGCGCGGCCCGCAAGGCGGATCTGCGACACTGCCGTACGTATGGTAAGTCCCGAACGGTTGATAATCATCAGGTCGTTGTCGTCCG
>OLQM01002211.1_pt1 | contig 19607 bp, 14 predicted proteins | sample 1673161 | NCBI WGS metagenome assembly OLQM01 (sample SAMEA3136761, study PRJEB25190) | human gut metagenome | reverse complement strand
CTATGCGCAGAGCGAAAAGCACAGTCTTTCAATTCTAAAAAACAAACAGGCTGTACAATAGACTTAAAACGCTGATTCATTTCTTTAAGTTTCCTTCCTTCTGTCGCAGGTTGGAGAAATCTGTTTTTAACCCCTCCTTCCTGTCTCAAAATCTGACCATTAGAACCGTACATAACCCAATTCATCAATATAGATGGATATTTCAAATAACGATTCAAGAATGTATTGATATCTTTATCTTGTTTCAGAATAATAAACTCATCTATATCAATAAATGCCATCCAACGAGACTCATGACCATAATTTAATAAACAATACTCATAAGCTGGAACTTGATTCGAAGGTTTAATATTATGAAAATCAATAATAGTTACGAAGCCCTCTTCTAAATAATCTGATAAAAACTCTCTCAGACCAGATTGGTCATTATTATCTATTATATAAACATGATTGAATCCCAAATTCAAATGATGGTCTAACCATTCTATCAAGTAGGACTCCTCATTCTTTGCAATAGCACATATAGAAGTATTATATTTATACCTTTTGTCTTTTGCCTTAAATATGCATCGTTTAAAACGATGCATATTTATTAGATCTAATAAATATCTAGTTAGCTTCATTTTTTATATAATTCAAGGTTTCTTTGAAAATCGAGGAATTGCCAAACCACATGATACAACAATAAACGATCATTGTTATTATTATTTTCAAGAAAAAAGTAATATAAACATTTTCAATATACAAAACGACAACATGTGCACTTAAGAAAGAGACAAATATCGCCCCTATATAAGGAACTATATCTTTTATAATATCTAATATGGTTATCGGCAGAATCTTATTGACAAAATAATGCCAATACAACAAACTCACATAATATACTATTACATATCCAATAATCATTGAATATATACCAAACGGGAACATAACTCCAACAATAATCAATTGTAATACTCCTGTTAAAACAATACCATATAAATAAATATCAGACTTACCATAACTAATTAACAGATTCGTATACAAAATCCATAAATAACCTACAGCCCCCCAAATACAAAACAACTGTAAAAAAGGTACTCTCGACAACCATTTCTCACCTAAAAGTATCCAAATAAATTCTTTGCCCGTAAAAGCAAGACCTAACATTGAAGGAAAAGAGACAAATGCTCCGAAACGAACCATCTTTCGAAAAACATTCTTTTGACGTTCCGTATCACTTCCAATTTGTACTAATATTGGCTGGGCTACACTATTGATCATTCCAGATATCAGTTGTTGCCCCATCCCCATCCACTTCTGCCCTTGCGAATAAAACCCCAACTGCTGCGGATTATAGAATTTTCCCAATACTACAGAAAATATATTATTGCTTATCTGTGTAAAAATATTCGTCAATATCAATTTCGAACTAAAGCCAAACATTAACTTAAGCGGATGTAAATCAATTTGAAATGTAGGTTTCCATGGTGCATAAATAAACTTCAATAATGAACCAATCCCTATATATGTTATCGTCTGAACAGCCAAACCATAATAAGCAAAACCGTTTAATGCCAAAGTAACCCCTATAAATCCTGAACAAATCAACGAAACTATATCAATTTTTGCCCGTTCTTTGACCATCAAGGTCTTAAACAAATAAGCATTTGAAGCGATTCCAAATCCTCCAAATAAAAAACCTAAAAAGACAATTCGGGAAAGACCGATCAATTCCGGTTTATCATAGAACTCTGCGATCAACGGTGCACAAAAGAAAAGAATCAAGTAAAATAAGACTCCCGTCAACGAACTGAACCAAAATACGGCATTATAATCTTCATGTTTGATTTCCTTCTGGTTGGTCAGAGCCGCAGTAAACCCGCTTTCCTGAATCGTCGAGGCAATGGCACTAAAGATAGCAAGCATCCCGACCATGCCATAGTCGGAAGCATCCAAAACACGAGCTAAAATAAGACCGAACAAGGCGTTCAACACCTGTTGTACCCCATTGCTCAGTCCTCCCCAAAAGAGTCCTTTAGCTGTCTTTTCCTTCAGCGTCTGTTCTGCCATCAACTCCAAAATCGTATAATAGCCGAACGCATCTCTTTCTCAAAATACAAATAACCCGGCTGTATACTTGTCTTTAAATTAAATTTTTTCAATTCTGATTCTATAACCTTTTTATCATCATGTAAATGATAAATACAAACTGATCCACCGATTTGTCGTCCATGCTCCAAGATATGAACAGCACCTTCCAATGCTATCCTCTCATATCCTTCTATATTCATTTTCAAAAATAAATTATCAATAGATTTTCCTTCATCTCGAAAGAATGTATCCAATGTGATATTATCCTCATCATCAACATCACTCACATACTTGCGGACAATTGTTATTTTTTCTTTATAGGGAGCAAACGTAACTTCCAATGCCTCAATCCAACTTTCGTCACATTCAAAAAGATAGGCATGATCCATATATTCAATCGTATCAAGTGTGAATATAGCCTCCGCCGCACCAATATCCAATAATGTTTTACCTTTCAACTCTTCATAAGAATCAACATATCGATGTGCCGAACGTTTATCCTGTTCTATCAAAAGTCCTCGATATGCCACTTCGGCAAATGCTAGCATATCTCGTTTGAAATAAAGCTTCCTTCCATTATGGAATACATACGGCAAACCATTCGTATTATCAACATTCACTGTATAATGCTGCTCATCATACTCTTTTTTCCAAACATACGGATATGGGGATTTCTTCTGAACTCACGAGCTATTTTTTTATCTACCTTCCCACGCAATGATAAACAAAGCCATTCTCCTCCAACTCCTTCACATCATAAATGTTTCGGCCATCCAAGATCAGCGGGGTTGCCATCAGTTTTTTGACGGCCGACCAGGAAGGCATCCTGAATTCTTTCCATTCCGTGACGAGCAAGAGGGCATCGGCATCCACTACGGCGTCATAGATGTCTTTGGCATAATGGAGGGTGTCTCCCAAACGGCGGCGGGTTTCTTCCATCGAGACTGGATCGTATACATACACTTCGCAACCGGAAGCCAATAATTTATCAATCAAGACCAGAGAAGGAGCTTCACGCATATCGTCTGTCTCCGGCTTGAAGGCCAAACCCCACATAGCGATACGTTTACCTTTCAGATCGCCCTTGAAATAATCGTCCAACTTGCGGAACAAGATGGATTTCTGCTCTTCGTTGACCGCCTCGACCGCTTCTAGGATACGCATCCGGTAACCGTTCGACTTGGCTGTTTTGATCAACGCTTTTATATCTTTTGGGAAACAGGAACCTCCATAGCCGATACCGGCATACAGGAAACGGTTGCCGATACGGGCATCCGAGCCGATCCCCTTACGCACCATATTCACATCGGCACCGACAATCTCGCAGAGGTTCGCCACATCGTTCATAAAGCTGATACGGGTAGCCAGCATGGCATTGGCCGCATATTTCGTCATCTCGGCGGATGGTACATCCATGAAAATCACACGGAAGTTGTTCAACAGGAACGGACGGTACAAGCGGGTCATCAACTCCTTTGCACGTTCGGATTCGACACCGACGACCACACGATCCGGACTCATAAAGTCCTTGATGGCCGCACCTTCTTTCAGAAATTCAGGATTCGAAGCAACATCGAACTCAAGCGGTAAACCCCGTTTATCCAGTTCTTCCTGGATCGTCTCACGGACTTTACGGGCCGTGCCTACCGGAACGGTGCTCTTCGTCACGACAAGGAGATGTTTGGTCATGTTGCGACCGACGGTACGGGCTACTTCGAGCACATACTTCAAGTCGGCACTACCGTCTTCGTCGGGCGGAGTACCTACGGCGCTGAAGAGGACTTCGACCTCGTTCAGGCATTCTGTCAAATCGGTTGTGAAATGGAGACGGCCGGCTTGCTGGTTGCGGTGAACCATCTCTTCAAGGCCGGGTTCGTAGATAGGGATGATACCTTGTTTCAGGTTTGTGATCTTTTCGGCATTTACGTCGACGCAGAAAACTTCGGTTCCCATTTCTGCAAAACAAGTACCGGTGACAAGCCCCACATAACCTGTCCCGACGATAGCTATTTTCATGATTTTATAATCAAATAAAAGTTACGATTAAGTGTTTCCAAATAAAGTTTCGGATACACAAAGGTCCGTCACTCCCACACAAGGAACAACGAAAACGCCACAAAGATAAGAAATTGGAATCATTACACACCTTAAAATCGAGTTATTTGTACAAAAGGACAATACAGAGATAAAAGCACAATCCCTTTCATTCCATCGACAAACCATTACGATCCGTTTCAATTCCGATGCAAAATAGACGCCAAAGATTTTATGGGCTCAAGGAGAGAAAACATTTTCTTCTTGCCAACCGGCACTAAAAATGAATTAATTGTGTAAATTTGCCGTTCAAACTAAATGACCGATGAGCGTAGTAATTAAAGAAGTTACCAGTAAGAAGGAACTCAAAAAGTTCGTAAAGTTCAATATCGAATTATATAAAGGCAACCCGTATCATGTGCCCGGCCTGATCGAAGAAGAGATGGTGACGTTGGATAAAAAGAAGAATCCGGCGTTCGAAGTGTGTGATGCGATCTACTTTTTAGCATACAAAGACGGAAAGGTTGTGGGACGCATCGCAGGAATGATCAACCGCCGGAGCAACGAGACATGGAACCAGAAATATGCACGTTTCGGGTTCGTAGACTTCATTGACGATGCCGAAGTGGTGGATGCCCTGTTCGGTGCTGTAGAAAAATGGGCGGTAGGACAAGGCATGGAGGCACTGCAAGGGCCGATGGGATTTACCGATATGGATCACGAAGGAATGCTGATAGAGGGATTCGACCAGATCGGGACGATGGCAACCATCTATAATTATCCTTACTATCCGAAACAAATGGAACGTATGGGATATACAAAAGACCAGGACTGGCATGAGTTCAAGATCTATATACCGGACGGAGTACCGGAAAAACATCTGCGTATCGGCGAGATCGTAAAGAAGAAATACGGACTGAAGGTTATGAAGTTTAAGAACGCGAAATCGATCATGCCGTACGCGCAGAAGGTGTTCCGGACATTAAACGAGTCGTACGCGCCGTTATACGGCTTCGCACGTCTGACTCAAAAGCAGATCGACTACTACATCAATATGTACATTCCGATGCTTCGCTACGACCTGGTGACGCTTATCGTCCGTGAGGAAGACGACGAAGTGGTCGGTTTCGGAATCTCGCTTCCCAACCTGTCCAAGGCTATGCAGAAAGCGAAAGGGCATCTTTTCCCGTTCGGTTGGATTTATCTGCTGAAGGCTTTGAAGAGCAAGCCGAAAGTGATCGACCTCTACCTGACGGGGGTCTTGCCGGAATATCAGAGCAAAGGCGTGAACGCATTGCTGTTCAACGACCTGATACCTGTTTACAAGAGTGTCGGAGCTATTTATGCGGAAAGCAATCCGGAACTGGAAACGAACAATGCCGTACAGGCACAGTGGGATTACTTCAAACGCGAGCATCACAAGACAAGAAGAGCATACATTAAACAGTTGAAAGGGAAGAGTTGAAAGGGGAAAGTGATTCTTTATTCTTTTATTCCCAGTCTTTCAATTTTCAACTTTCAATTTTCAACTTTCAATTTTCAAAATGGACGAACTAAATTCAACAATGCAACAGCCGACAGCGTACAACGATGACGATATCAAGACGCTTGACTGGATGGAACATATCCGTCGCCGTCCCGGTATGTATATCGGGAAATTAGGAGACGGTAGTTATGCCGATGACGGTATTTATGTATTGCTGAAAGAGGTGCTGGATAACTCCATCGACGAATATATGATGGGTTACGGTAAAACCATAGAAGTGACCGTCGAAGAAGGCACCGTCTCCGTACGCGACTATGGCCGCGGCGTTCCGCTGGGCAAGGTAGTCGATGTCTCCAGCAAGATGAATACCGGAGCAAAGTACGATAGCAAGGCTTTCAAAAAGTCAGTCGGATTGAACGGAGTCGGAATCAAAGCCGTAAATGCGTTGAGCAGCTATTTCCTGATCACCAGTTACCGGGACGGCGAATGCAAGCGGGTAGAATACAACAAGGCAGTCATCACGGAGGAAGCCCCGATCTGCCCGACGGAGGAGGCAAACGGGACGCTCACCTATTTCATCCCGGACAAAGAGATATTCAAGGATTACCAGTATAAAGACGAATATATCGAGAGTCTGCTGAAGAATTACGTGTTCCTCAACTCCGGACTGACAATTGTCTTCAACGGCAAGAAGTTCCATTCACGCAACGGCCTTGTGGACCTGCTGAACGAGAACATGACGACAGAGCCTTTATATCCGATCGTCCACCTGAAGGGAGAAGACATAGAAGTGGTCATTACCCACAGTAACCAGTACGGAGAAGAATATTACTCGTTCGTCAACGGCCAACATACAACACAGGGAGGTACGCACCTTTCCGCCTTCCGCGAAGCGTTGGGACGTGTCATAAAGGAATATTACAACAAGAACTTCGAATACTCGGACATTCGCGCCGGCGTGGTGGCAGCCATCAGCATCAAGGTGGAAGAACCGGTGTTCGAAAGCCAGACAAAGACCAAGTTAGGCTCGAAAGACATGGGACCGGACGGACCTTCGGTCGGCAAGTTTGTCGGGGACTTCATCAAGAAGGAATTGGACAACTACTTGCACAAGAACGCAGAGACATCGGACGCCCTGCTGCGTAAGATCCAGGAATCGGAGAAAGAACGCAAAGCGATTGCCGGTGTGACCAAGCTGGCCCGCGAACGGGCAAAGAAGGCGAACCTGCACAACAAAAAATTGCGCGACTGCCGTATTCACCTAAACGACACGAAAGGCGACAATCTGGAAGACAGTTGCATCTTCATCACCGAGGGAGACTCGGCAAGCGGTTCTATTACGAAAAGCCGCGATCCGAACCTGCAAGCGGTATTCAGCCTTCGCGGCAAACCGTTAAACAGTTTCGGACTGACGAAGAAGATCGTATACGAAAACGAAGAATTCAATTTGCTACAGGCTGCATTGAACATAGAGGATGGATTGGAAGGCTTACGTTACAATAAGGTGATCATTGCGACCGATGCCGATGTGGACGGTATGCATATCCGCCTACTGCTGATCACCTTCTTCCTCCAGTTTTTCCCGGACCTGATCAAGCGGAACCATGTCTATATCCTGCAAACACCACTGTTCCGTGTACGCAACAAGCAGAAGACCTGGTATTGCTACAGCGAAGAAGAGCGTGTGAACGCAATCGCTGCCGCCGGAAAAAACGCCGAGATCACCCGGTTCAAAGGTTTGGGAGAGATCTCACCGGATGAGTTCAAGCATTTTATCGGAAAGGATATCCGCCTGGACCCGGTAACCATGAAGAAAGAGGACCTTGTGAAAGATATGCTGGAGTTCTATATGGGCAAGAATACGATGGAACGACAGAACTTTATCATAGATAACTTAGTTGTAGAAGAAGACGTTATCAATTGATAATTGACAATAAATTGAGAATATGGATAATACGATAAAAACAGGGGAGGGACAGGAATCGACCGATAATTGTCAATTGTCAATTGCCAGTTGTCCATTAAAAAGGATCGCTCTTTTCCCCGGAACCTCTTTTGAGGGCGCCGTTTTCGAGAGGACCGTTTCCGGCTGTCCGCCCTCCGGGCAGCGTCTTCTCTTCACAAACTTTCTGTACCGGGCTAAATATTTCAGAACGTTTATGATCATCATATAGCCCTTGTCGCCGTCCAGTGGGATAATGAGGGCGGCAAATATAATCACCACGCCAATGATGATCCACAGCTTGAAGGGGAGATTGGACATGAACACCGCCGTGGCGATCACCGCGCCGATCAGACCCACTGCCACGTCCATCAGCTCGACTCCCTTGAAAAATTCCATCGCCACTTTTGTTTTCTTTGGAATAATCCGCATGGCCTGCCTCCTTATTTATCCTTTCCCCTGTCCCTTACCACTTCCCGGGCGGCCGGCCTTTTCCCGGCTCCGGACAGCGCTTCGGACAATGGGAGGACGGTTTATGGCTGTCCCTTCTCCCGGGCGGGCTGGGCCCGCCGCCTGCCTCCTGGCTGCCATGGAACGCTCAATCCGCTGTCTCTGACCTGGAGTCAGGTTGACCCTCTGCTGTCTGGCCCGGACCTGCGCCGGCGTGGGAGCAGGCCTCTTTTGCAGCGTCTGCGGCGCGGGACCAGTGCTCTCCTCTTTCGTCTGAGGATCCATCCCGTGACGCTGAAAGCTCACATGAGTATTGTGCTTTTCAAAGCTGATCCCCGTGGTACGGTATCTTCCCTCACTGTCCTTGGTCTGCTCCACCTGCTGTCCCAGCGCTCTTGTGGTATGCAGACGTCCGTCGTCCATGCGTCTAAACTGCGCGGCCTTGATATTAACGGACTTTACCCTCATCCGGCTGCTCTTGTCCCGTTTAAGCTTCACAACGCCCAGGTTCACACCCGCCAGATGCTGTCTTTGGTCCGCTCCCTTTCTGGTCTTGAACACGCCCATGTTGAGGCCGTTCCACTTGAGCTTTCCGCCCCCCGGCCCTGCCTTCAGGCTCACAATAGGCGCATTGACAGTAACCGAGCCGTCCTTATTGGTTTTATGTTTTATCAGCCGTCCGTCAAGCTGCACTCCGCGACCCCGGTCCGCCCCCGTTCCCACCTTCAAATGACTGCCCCTGTAACCCACAGTCATGCGGCCCGATTGGTTTTTCCCAAAGGAAATGTTGCGCGCAGCCCCAGCCACGGCCGCACTCCCGGCCACCCAGGCTGCACCTGCGCCGGAAGCCCCTTCCGCCATACCCGGTCCGCCTGTCCTGCGCGGCCCAGATACCGCCATACCCGGCCCGCCTGTTCCGCGCGGCCCGTAAGCCGCCATACCGATTCCGCCTGCCCCGCGCGGCCCATTAACCGATAGCCCCACTCCTCCAGCGGATGGCCCATAAACCGAATTTCCCGTTCCTGCTCCGCCCTGGAAGCCTCTGCCGCCCTGGAACGCCTGTCCTCCCGATCCGCCGCCATCCCTGCGGTGTTCGATGGTCCTATGGATTCCACCGTACACGCTATGGGATATCTTACCCACCGAATGTGCATATAACGTGCCTCCCACCGCCGCGGCTGTGGACATCTCGCTGTCCGCCGCCCGCCAGTTCATCAGCATGGTCAGCATGGAACTGGACTTAAAGATAGCGAAAGCGCCGCCCATAACGATCAGAAGCTTCAGCACATAATCCATCTCCCGGCTAATGCTGCCTCCCGCCGTAAAATCAATGGAATTTCCCATAATAATGCCCACCACCATCAGGTACAGCCGCATTCCGAAGGCCGCGCCGAAACCGGTAAAGCATTTGGCCACAAACAGCTCCCGCCAGCCTGCGAATTTCTCCCCATCATCCAGGGGCATCACCGACACAAACAGCGGCGACACGATAAACAGAAGAATAATCTCAAATATCCGCTGTACAAACTGGATCAAACAGATTGCCAGGATAATCAAAAGGAAAATCGACACCCCGTAACCCACAATATAGTCAATCCGGCCAACATTAAATTCCTTCTCAACCGTCTTGATATCCGCATAGGATTTGCTTCCGCTGGCGTATGGGCTTCGCACCGCGTCCTCAAAGCCGATATTCTGTACCTTTCCCCCGCCGTCGTAGGAGACATTGTACTCCTCCTGCTTGCAGGCATCCATGGAGGCCACCAGAAAAATGGTATTCCCAAGCGTACAGTTGGTCCCCTGAGTCAGAGCCGAGTTCACCCCCATCAGGATAATCCCCGAAAGCTTCAGCATAAACAGCACAAACAGCGGAACGGTCAGAAAATTGACAGCCGCCCTGAAAAGGGATTTTAGCACGGTTCCCACCGGCCTGCGCCCCTCGAAATCCAGGTCAAAGGCTGACTTGGCGGTGGCGTAAATGGCAAACATAAACGCCATTGCCAAAGCCAGTATCAAAACCATCCAGAAGGCGGTCTGAACCGACTTCTGGTAAAACATCACATCCAGAAGCGGTTCCTTCACCACCACATGATTCGCTGGGGTATAGCTCACATTCCGGATTCCGATCAGCACGTCAAAGGCGATCTGTATGTAATCCACAAGGGTCAGCACAGACACCAGAATCCGGTAAAACACACCGGCCAGGGCCTGAAAGATCAGATCGATCAACAGGTCGATCAGCGGGATCAGCACCGAATTCAGAAGCGGCGCCAGAACCGTATCGAAAATCCAGCCGAACACCGTAGCCAACAGGTTGGCAACGAATTTAAACACCGGACTGAATATCTTTTCAAGCACCCAGTTCAGAATTGTCTGGAAAATCCCCAAATAAGCAACATTCATTCCCGCCTGTCTCCTTTCCCGCCCGGACCTTAAAACTGCCCGCCCGCTTCCTTATCCCCTGAACGCCTGGCTCTTCCGCTCGGCCTCCTGCTCCATGGCCTTGATGCTCCCCAGACTTCTGGATTCCGATAACACACTGCTGCTCTGGTGATCCATAAATACCCTCCGCCTTTTCCCGGGCAGGGCCGCGCGGGCCAGACCGGCCGCTCCTCCCGCCGCTCCCATCACAGCCCCCATCATCATGGCCGTGGACATTCTCGCTGCTCTGGCCGCCTCCGGGTGCAGAATCGTGAGAATCAGGTGCTGGGACTTAAATGCCGCCCAGGCCCCGCCGATCACCACAAAAAGCTTCAGCATGGCGTTGATAAACGCATACCCCTCCAGGGTCTTATCGTCAAACATCAACAGCCTGGACCCGGCCACCGTGGGAACCAGCATGAGATAAAGCTTCATCGTAAAAATAACGCCGAAGCCCGAGAGCAGCTTGGCCACAAACATATCCCGCCACTTGCCGAAGGAGGCCCCGTCGTCAAATGGCATGGTGGACACAAACAGCGGCGACACAATATAGAGCAGCAGCACATCAAAAATTCTCTGTATAAACAGGAAAATACCGCAGATCAATATCACAATCATCAGCAGCGTGCAGACGGCACAAATGGCGATCTGGAACTTAGCCGGGTCGAAATCCTTTTTCACCTGCTTCATATCCGTGTAGGACGCCCTGCCCGTGTAATACTTATTCCGCACGGAATCCGTAAAGCTTGGTTCCGCCAGATCCGTCCTCCCCGCGTCCAGACTGCCTGTTAGAAAAATAATGGTTCCCATGGAAGGCGGCGTCCCGTCAGTCTGCTGCATCACCAGCGCATTTGTCGCGCTGCGCACCAGGATCGTGGACAGCTGGAGAAAGAAAATCACCATAAACGGCACCAGCGCAAACGCTACCGCGGCCTTCACTCCAGCCCCAAGCACCTTTCCCACCGGACGTTTACCCTCCAGCGTCATGTCCGAAATGGATTTCCCCACCGCAATGATCGTAAACAGAAACGCCAGTGCCACCGCCAGAACCGTCACCATAAGAAATGCCATCTTCACCTTGTCCATACTCATAAACGCGCTCAGAAGATCCGTCGGCTGCCGGTCCACATACACGTCCCGGTAGCCGGAGAAAATATCAAATATATCCTCCAGAAAATCCACGATTTTCAGGACCACCACCAAGAGCTGGAGAAACAGCTCCGCGAAAGTCTTTTTCAGCGTGTCCACCGCAAACGTCACAATCACGGTGAGCACATCCGTCAGAATCGGGCTCAGAATTGTGTCAAAAATACCGCTAAAGATTTCCTGCAGCGTTTCAATAAACCCCAAAAAGCAGATATACATGAAATCTCTCCTTTACCGTCCGGTCAGCGCACTGATACGTCCCGTTTTACCTTCTTCACATAGACCACAACCGCCCCGGCGATCAGTATCACCAGAACAATCGCCATAACCGCGGCGAGATTCATCTTATAACGCATCTGGAATCTGGCCGACGACATATTTCCCGCCTTGTCGTAGACGAAAAGCTGATAATTTCCCGGCTCCGAAACAGTTACGCCGTTAAAGCTCTCATCCCTGACCCCGTCCCGGTACAGCTCCACCCGATCAATATCCCCGGACAGATACTCCATCCGGATCTGGGTCCCCGTGGAAACGCCTCCCTGGACTCCGTCAAGCGCAAACTGAGGCGCCTGCGTGTCCTTTTCAAGATCCAGACGGTACTCTCTGCCCGTATCCTGTGAGGACATTACCACATGGTAGACGCCGTCCCTGTTGAGAAACACATGACCGGTATCCAAAACTTTGATCTCCTCGTCCCCCAAAAACAGCGACACAATCTCAAATCCCTCCGGCATGTTCAGTATTTCCATGTCGTTCACAGCCTTGTCCACGATCCGGAAGGTAAAAAACGGCGGCCTGTCATAATTTACCGTGTAATCCACCCTGTCCTCCTGGAATTCAAAGCGGTAAACCCCGCTCTCCTCCACCGGCTCCCCGGGCACATACTCAAAGGGCTGGTCGTCCCTGGTGGCGATCACAGTCAGCCCTGAGGGAATATCCAGCGTAACGCTCTGGTTGGTCACCATCCCCGCGGGCACGCCCGCATAAAACACGGTGCCGGACCGCATTTTTTCCCGGTACTGACCCTTTTGGGCGTCATAGGATTCCTCCAGCCCCGTGCAGCGCTCCGCCGTAAAAGGCCCTTCCTCCTTTGTCTCCGGAGTGGTCAGTTCCTCCACCAGACGGTCGATATCAATGCTCTTCTCCCCGTCCTCCGGCAGCGTCCCCTCTTGTTTCCCGCCATCCAGCCCGGACTCCGCCTCAAAACCATTCCCCGCCTCAGTACCGTTTTCCTTCTCAGAACCACTCCCCGCCCCGGAACCGCTCTTCGCCTCTGAACTGTTTCCCGTCTCCGAACCATTTTCCGTCCCAAAGACCTGCTTTCTGGCCTCCTCAAGCGGATCGGAAGTCTCCTCTGCCCCGGGCGCCGTAAACGTGCCGGGAAGCCCTGTTCCAAAACCAGACGATCCCCCAAAGCTTCCCGCTTCCACAGCCGCCTGGGTTTCCGGCTCCTTCTCTTCAATCCGGAAATGGTATACCGCCTTGTAAACCGTCTGCTCCTTCACCGGCCGGTCCTGGCCCTCCAGGACGCTCAGCTCAAACAGATAGGAACCAGGCTCTGAAATCTGCGCCTTATTGTTGTATTCCACGGAGATTCCATCCTTCTGCGCCTTCACGGAAATATTGGACGGCACATCAAATACCACCGGCTTGCTTCTGCTGGTTATATCCCCGTCCCCCACATTGCTGTAGAAAAAATACTGGTTGGCAAAAGACAGCTCATACAGCTTGTAATCCTCGTGATATGTCTCCGAAAGCTGCACCATCACCTCTTTCGGCGTTTCGTCCTGTGTCTCCTCCTCCGTTTTGATCGCTCCCGGTCCCGTATACGCGTCCTCGTCCCGGCTGCTCCACCGGACACCCGACTCTTCGCCGTCCGCGGTCCCCAGCAGGCGGATCTCAGAGGTTTTAACCTCCGCCTTTTCCGTATCCAACGCCGTCACTTTCCACGGATCCCGGGTGGAACTGCCGGATGTACCGGTAGTGCTTCCGCCGCCTTCATTTTTTATGGAATTCTCCCAGGTCCACTCCCCCACCGCAGGTTTTCCCACATCCGCCAGGTCCGGATTTACGGAAAATGAGGGGTCTATGGGAAAAGATACCCCGTAATCTCCCGGTTCCGGCTCCACAATCTCCCCGATGGTAAAGGAAAGCTTTGAAGTCTCCTTGCGCCCCATAGAGCTGCTGGTAAACGTCATCTCATAGGAGCCCGGCTCCCGCAGCTGATCGCCGCTCTGGTAAGCCGTGTTCCTGCCATTATGAAGCACAACCGCCTCCATACCCGCACCCAGAGTCACCGACGCAGGTTTTTGGAGCACATCCCCCTCCCGAATGGTTGTGGTGTAACTGGCGCCGCCCCGGTGTCTCACCACCTGGAAGGGCCGTTCTTCCAAATCCTGTAAAATTTCCTCCGGCTGACCCGAGGTCTCCGGCGAGGACAGAATGGTGAAATAAAACCTTCCGTACCGGCTCTTTCCCCCTGCATCCTGAACCGTAATCACGATGGAGCACGTCCCCGCCTCGGAAAACCGGTAAAGGGTCCCCCCATCCGTCTCACTTACATCCGCCCGGTTCACATACTCGTCCCCGGCCACCGTAAACCCGGCGGGAACAATCACGCTCACCGGCCGTGACGTAATGGTACCCTGGTTCACGCTGGTCAGAAACGATCCCCCGCCTGTAAAGGTGTGAACATACCAGCTTTTATCCTCCGTCCGCTCTGTGGTATAAGCGGTCAATACGGAGGTATCCCCGTACAATTTCCCCAAAGAGGGCTGTCCCAGAGTCAAAACAGCCGCCAGAAAAAGCACTGCGGCTCCCTTTCGTGTCCGCTTCATCAAGCCACCTCCCCTCTCTCCGGTTCCACGCCATCCTCGGGTCCCCCTTCCAGAGTCAGGTAATTCCGCTCCGCCAGGTCATAATAAACATCCTCGCCGAAAAAAGCGTTGTCCCGGATATCGTCCAGCTCCATTGCCGAGAACTTGTACAGCGGGCATTTGTAGCTGGGCGTAAATTTCGTCTTCAGGGGATAATTTCCAAAGGTAACAATAATGGCGTTTCCGGAGCTCGACTTATTATTCAGCTTCTGAAGATCCGAGGGATAGATCAGAGGCCGGGTCTGAAGCTGGGAAGAAACGTTGTACTGTCCCGTCTTGTCTGAGGAAGAGGTGGAAACGCTTCTGGTGGAAACCGTCATATTTCCGCACAGCTCCGAAAACTCCTTGCAGGTCTCAATATCATTGGAGCCGATAAACATTTTCATACCGCAGTTGCTCTTGATGATATCCGCCACCGTGTCTCCGTACACATTGTTCAGCTGGGCGTAAGACTGGACCACCATATTGAACCAGATTTTCCGGCTCCGCCCCACAGTAATCATCTTGTCAAACTTGTCGATTTTCGGCATATTTCCAAATTCATCCAATATAAAGTACACATTCCGCGGCAGACTCAAATCCTCCCTGGCCGACGCCACCTTGATCAGCGCTTTATAGATACAGAGTACAAACACCGCGGCCAGGGCGTGTCTGGTATCCTTCTCATCCGGAATCTTCAGAAACAGCGCTGTGGGTTCCCCGGCAAACACCATGGGATCGATGTCCGTGTCCGAGGTCAGAGCGCACAGCCCCTCGTCGTTAAACATGGAAAGCTTATCAAAGGCAATGGACATATAGCTGGCCAGGGTATTCTCCGCCGCGGACAAAACCTGCTTGGAAAGCCCCACCGCCTTGGACAGGGGATCGCGTCCCTTGAAATAATTCCGCAAATCTTCGAAATTATTGTCCGAATTTCCGATTGCCCGGTTGATGTTGTAGAAGCAGAACTTTTCTCTGGTCATCTCCAGCTCCGGAAATTCGCTGTCCTCCAGCATGGCAAGACATACGGCCATGATAATGAACCTGGCTCCCTTCTCCCAAACCGGGTCATCCTTTGATTCCACCGGGCAGATCACGCTGATCAGATCGTTTAAGTCCTCATACACCTCGTCGTAAATCTTCTGTCTCTCAACCCGGATCTTATTCAACAACTCCCTCCGCTTCGCGTAGGCCTTTCCCCCATACTCGTACCAGACCTCCCCGTAATCTCCGGGCTGGTTAACCAGAGGCAGTCCGCTCTCAGCCGCGGAATCCGTGCGCTTATAAATTTCATCGCCCGTGTTCAGATACAGCTGATACCGGTCGTACAGGTCATTGAGAGGATTCCACCGGAAGGAAGAATAGGGGTCCCTGAGATCCAGCACCATCACCTTGTACCCCCTGTCCCTCAGCGTACCGCTGTGGAGCTGGAACAGCTCTCCCTTTGGGTCCGTGCAGATCATGGAGGACCCCGCCGCCGAAGCGGCCAGAATCTGGATCATGGGATTGATAAAGGTGGTGGTCTTGCCGCTGCCCGTAGAACCGATTACCAGCCCGTGCATGGGGGAGGCCAGGTTGATTTCCAGCTCCTTTTTCTTGCCGTACACGGCCCGCACGGGAATGCCGTCCTTTTTCTCCTGATCCATCTTCGTGAACCTGCACGGCCTGAAATTCTGGTCCCGCTCCTTATCGTTCATAAACCGGGAATTCTCCAAAACCCCGTCTTCCTTGTCCCCCTGGGCCTTCATGACCCGTTTGGCCGTCCGGGCCGCGCTCTCCACATGGAACACCGCGTAAAGCAGGCGGACGAACACCACCACCGCGGCCCCATAGACATAAGTGCCGGGCCTTCCGAACAGAGACGGATCCCACAGCAACGCAGCGTTTTTCGTATAAACCGCCTCCACCACATTGGAGGCAAGGGCATTGATTATGTATCCGGAAACAATCACTCCCAGCAGATACAGCGGGATATGTTTTATCAGATTTTTAACCATTTCTCTTCTCCCCTTTTCCTCAGGCGCCTGACCATCACAGCAGCCAAAAGCCCCCCAATACAGCCGTACAGCGCGATCTGCAATTTACTCCCCATCACAATCTCCGCAAGAGCTGGAGTCCTGTTAACCCACATAAGCGGAATACTGGCCATGTTAAACCCCATGTGTATGGCGATGGAGCCGCAGACATTTTCCATTCTGGAGGCCGTGTAGCCCAAAAGCCACGCCATGGCAAACGCGTATAATATCCACAGAATATTTTTGTGGAGGATCGCAAACAGGAACGCTGAGATCAAAACAGACTGTTTCTCATTAAACTCCCTCTGAAGCCGGAACATCATCAGCCCTCTGAATATAATCTCCTCCGCCACCGGAGCCAGAATCAGCACTGAGAGAAACACCAGAATCTGATCCGGCCCGTAAAACAGCTTTCCCGACACCTCCCCGTAGGAACCGATCAGCTCCCCCGGCAACGGAATCACGGTGAGGGCCGAGGACAGCGCCATACTGAGTCCAAATCCCAGAACCGCCAGCTCCACCCCCAGGGACGGCGCTAGTTCCCGCGGATAGAGCATAGCCTCCTCGCAAAAGGCTACCCCACGTTTTTTCGCCCGCCGGACCAGTATGGCGATGGCTGCCCCAAAGCCCAGAACCGTGTAAAAATCTCCGCTCTGATCCATAAATTCATCTACCGTGATCTGCCCCCTTCTCAGGGTCATTCCGATCAAAAGAAGCAGCGCCGGGATGAACAAATATAGGCAATACAACTTCAGACTGTCCCAAATCGCCTTCCATTTTCCCCTGTCCATCAGGCGGCCTCCTTCCTCATTTTCATCAGCGTCCCATCCCTCTGTCCCGGGATAGGGTTACGGGCTTTTCACGGTTCAAATCCCGGCTTATATTGCGCTCCGTCTCCCGAAGCCTTCTTCTCTCCGGCCGTCCCCTCTCCTCCCCGGACAGGGACTGCAGGGAGACCTTTGTCCTGGTCTGCCCTTCGAGCATTTTCTCATATTCCTTCCTGCGTCCCGCCACCGCTTCCATGGAGGTATCCGCAGCTACCGTGCGTCCGTTTTCGTTTACATACCGCATGGGCTCCGCCGTATCCCCGGCCGCTTCCATGGCTTTTCTGTATTCCTGGTACAGCTTATCCTTTTCCACCAGACGCCCCAGCACCGCTTCTGCGCTGTACACCCCTGATCTCTCCCGATCACCCATTAACACCCATCCCCCCTTCCAGGAATCAAGCCATTATCCTGCTCTGTTTACTGTGAAGATAAGTAAAATACTGCTCTTTGGCAGAGTTAATCAAATTCCGTGAAATTTTTAACGCTGTCTTATCGTAGAGAAGGATTTCTTCCCTTCCGATGAAAAAGATATAGTCCGCATTCACCAGGGTAGATTTATGTATCCGCACAAACCTGGGGTCCTCATTGACCGAGTCCTCATAGTCGTCCAGCCTCCCGTAGACGGTCAGGCAGTTTCCATCGGACAGATGAATGATAATCTTATGGCCGCTGCTCTCCAGATACACAATATCCCTGTAAAGGATGCTGTAATAACCCGAGGACATTTTCACCACCAGCGTGCCCAAATCCCGCTCCCGTCGGATTCTGACACAGTTGTCCAGGGCCTGATCCAATTCGCCCCGGGTCACCGGCTTCAGCAGATAGGACTGCGCTCCCACGCTGTAGGCGCTGATGGCAAATTCATCCGTAAAGGACACGAAAATAATCTGGCAGGCCCGGTCGTACTCCCGAAGCTCCTTCGCAGTCTCGATCCCATTAAACCGCTCCATGCTGGCGTTGATCAGCGCAATATGAAAGCTTCCCCTGGAGCTGACATAATCCAAAAACTCAAAACCCCCGCCAAAGCACTGAATCGAACAGCAGATTCCCCTCTGATCCATATAGCCGGATACAATCTTCTTCAGATAATCCTGATCCCACCGGACGCTCTCACAAATTGCTATCCTCAGCATACTTACCTCTCCCGAATCCCCATCTCAGATGGAATACCATAATTTCTACTTCGGTTTAAATTCTACAGGATTTAAGGAAATGTAACCCCGAACTGCAAATTTTGCAGAGATTTCAGCGAAAATAGCGTCAATTTTGTAATATTATGCGCCACCCAAAAATTTCCGGGCCATTTCAAAGACTTCCTTTGCCACCTTCGTGCGGTCCAGCACCTCCGGGCTCAGGATTCCTCCCGGCTCCGTAACCGCCGGTACAAACAGAATCAACAGCGTCATAATTCCCCAGACAGCAATCCCTCCTGTCACAAGCCCCAGAGCTCCCCCGCCCAATTTATTTGCCAGTCCGGCTATAGGAAGATTTTTAAGCCCATCCATGGACGTGAACAAAATCATCATCACAAGCTGAATCCCTAAAAACAAAATAATAAACAGCAGCACATAAGCGATTCTCTGCGCCACCAGATTCCGGGCCGTCTCCATAATATTCGTGCCGGTCCCGGTCAGCCGGTCGATCAGAGTCCCCCATCCCCGGGAAATTGAAAAGCGCGGGAAGCCCATGGACTCCAGCAGGTCCATCAAAACCCGTTCTCCCTCCACGCCCGCAGCCGCCAGTTCCCCCATGATCTGCTCCACCGGACCGTTTTCCGCCGCCCCACCCGTGGATGCGGACAGCCACGGAAGGATAATCCGCTCCGCCACAGGAGCTTTCAGATAAAATGCCCCCAGATGAGCCCCCACAAGACCTCCCGCCAACGTGACCAGTTTGCCCGCCGAGAGGATCAATCCCCGGGTTACGCCCCTTCCCGCAAACGCGGCCAGCAGGGCAACGACCACTATATCCACAACATAGTTCATACAGGCCCCTCCTTGTTGATAACAAAGTCCTTTACCGCAGTTATTGTGGATTCATTCTACCAGAAAACCTCCGCAGATCCCCTTTCCTGCAAAATCAGCGCAATATCCTGCAAAAAATGTCCTCTAAAGTCCTCACACCGTCCTTTATGGCGCGCCCCGCTCTATCCGCTTATATTTCCTGTATAATGGAGAAAAGGAACCGGCGGCGGCCGGAGAAGGGGGAAAGGGATTTGCTTTACATAGGAATCTGTGACAGCCACAGCGACTGTGAAAAACTATCCGATATGATCCGGGATTTCAGCGACCGGACCGGCATCCTATGCTCTGTAAAAACCTTTCAGAGCGGCGAGGATCTGCTGGATTATATGGATAC